>Ga0272441_10000540_pt1 | contig 86336 bp, 50 predicted proteins | sample SSMProp6N_FD_193582 | JGI IMG/M metagenome (GOLD analysis project Ga0272441, IMG submission 193582) | Marine sediment archaeal communities from Little Sippewissett salt marsh, Falmouth, MA, United States - SSM-Prop-6N | ecosystem: Environmental > Aquatic > Marine > Wetlands > Sediment ... | reverse complement strand
CGACAATGTCAGGCGTGCTGTGCGCCTGGGGGTCGCTGACGCCGTTCGGGTCTTGGCAGATCGAGGGCACGAGTGCATCGCATACCTTTCATACAATCACGGGTACCATGGCTATGATCTGATCGAGAAGGAAGCGGGCTACGCCGAGGCGATTGGGTCGGTCGGTCTGGCTTATGAGCGGGTGATCCGTCAGGACTACTTCAAGACTGGCGACACAGTACAGAAACTCCTGGCCCTGCGGCCCCGTCCCACTGCTGTCGTGGCGGCGGAGAGCACGCTCGGCCTCGCCGTCATCCGGCAGGCGCCTCACCTGAACGTCAATATCCCCCGAGATCTGGCGCTGATTGCCTTCGATGATGGCAATGCTGGTCTCGATACTTACCCCACGATGTCATCCCTCCAGGCCTTCGGCGAGCAGGTCGGCCGACTGGCAGTCGAGAAGCTGCTGGAGAGAATCGATGGGAAGGTGGAGGAGCGAATCGAGTGTGTTTTGCCTTGTGAACTGGTGGAGCGGGAGAGCAGTCTGCCTGTGCCACAGCCATGACCGATCAGCACAGCGCGCGACGAGAGCGCGCCGAGACCGAAAGGCGAGCCAAATGAATGAACAGCGTCTGCACCTCAGTTGCGCGTCATGGACCGGCGTGGTGGCGGCAGCGCTTGTCACCATCTTGTCCACAGGCCATGCTGCCGAGCCGTCCTGGACGGTCAAGTTCGACTTCAATGACGGCACGGTCGGCCAGATGGTGCCCGGCCTCGGTGCGGCGGGCAGGACAAGGTTCACCACCGAGCAGTCCTTCGAGGGCGGCAAGGCGGTCTCGCTCGAGGCCAGGCGCGGCAGGGAGAGCTTCGGCCGCTGGGGCGGGACGGTGAAGTTCCCGGCCAGGCTCCGCAAGGGCGACGAGATCTGGTGGCGCGTGCGCACCTTCTGGCCGAAGGGAATGGACTACAGCGCCAACCCGCGCCTCAAGTTCCTGAGGGTCCACACCTGCACGCCGCAGGGGAAGAACCGGGGGTACAACGACATCTACATCAACGCGCCGGGGTCGAAGATACCGTTTCAGTTCATCTATGAAGGCGCGCACAAGTGGAAGCCCGTCAGCGGCGCCGCCGACGCGATCGTGCCCGACAAGTGGGAGACCTACGAGTACTACCTGAAGCTCGACGACAAGAGCGTCGCCGACGGCGGCAAGGCCCGCGTCCGCTTCTGGAAGGACGGCAAGCTCCTTAAGGACGTCACCGATCGCAAAACGCTGAAGGACCCCAAGGACTACGCCAACGCCGCGTTTCTCTTCACGTACTGGAACAGCTCGCCCTACATGGGGCAGATCACTTACGACGAGGGCGGCCCGTTCCAGCAGGGGGAGATGGTCGAGTGCTCGAAACACCCCGACGTCAAGTTCCGGGTTATGAAGGCCACGCAGGGCGCCGTCTATCTTCAGGACCCCACGCGCGACTGGCGCAAGCGCACGCGCCCCTGGGGCGTGCTGAAAGTGGGAGAGAAGATCACGGGCCTCACCTCGAAGAAGACCTGCATCGTCAAGGAGATTCTGCACAGCCACCCGGTAATGGACATCAAGATGTACGTGGACGACATGGTGATCACCTGCAAGGAGCCCAAGGGCCGCGACGCCCAGGGCAACCCGTGCATCGGGATGGGGCCGAAACGTTCGCAGGATGAAGGCCTGCCAGAGCCCAAGGGCGCTGGGAAGGCCATCTTCTTCCAGGACGGCTTTGAGTCGGGCAACATGTCGGCCACGAATCCGGACGGCTTCAAGTGGGCCAACAACAACGGCACGTACGTCGCGACAGCCGAGAAGAAGGTCTGGTACAACGGCCCCGCCGATCAGCCGGCGAAGGAGGGCGAAGACTGGAAGCCGAAGAGCGGCAAGCACAGCTTCTTGTTTGTCTACAAGCCCGGAAAGGACCACTGGACTGAGCAGCGTTTCCGGCTCGGCAAGGCGCAGCGGGACCTGTGGATCAGATACTGGCTTCGCGTGCCGACGAACTTCTCCCACGGGACGAGGAGGCCGACGAACAACAAGCTCTTCGCGCTCTGGATGGACGGCTACTCGCAGAAGGGCGACGGCCCCACGATCGCATGGGAGTTCTGGAACGACGGCAAGAACGGCAGCAAGCTCGCCGTACACTTCAGCGAGGGGGGCCACAGGTCCTGCGGCGGCCACAAGCAACACAAGCCGTTTGTCTCCCTGGCGGATCGTGGGCGCTGGATGGAGATGGTCCTGCACGTCAAGGCTGCGACCAGCCGCACCTCGAAGGATGGCGTAATCCAGACGTGGCGCCGCTGGGATGGGGAGAAGGCCTTTACAAAGCTCCACGAGATACTGGATGCGAACATCGCCGCCCCGCCCGGCGGCCCCGACGGCTGGGAGCGCGGCTATGTCATGGGCTGGTCCAATCCGAACTACGACGAGGAGACCGTCTGGCAGGTGGACGACTTCACGCTGTCGGCCGAGAGCTTGCTGGCAACAGGCAGGGGGGCAAGCGCTGCCGGAGCGAACGAGGAGGCCATCTTTTTCCAGGACGGCTTCGAGTCGGGGGACATGTCGAAGACGAATCCGGACGGCTTCAAGTGGGCCAACAACAACCGCACCTCCGTCGTGACGGCCGAGAAGGCGGTATGGAACAATCGCAAGATCGCCAACCCCATTCCGGACGGCTGCGACTGGAAGGCGAAGACGGGCAAGCACTGCCTGCGCTTCAGCTACCCCCCTGGCCAGCCCTGGGCGGAACAGCGCTTCGATCTTGGCAAGCCATACAAGGAGCTGTGGATGCGTTACTGGCTGCGTGTCCCGAAGAACTACGTGCATGAAGCCAAGAGCCCTAACAACGGCAAGTTCCTTTCCGTCTGGATGGATAAGTACTCCGGCAAGGGCGACGGGTCGACCGTCTGGTGGGGCCTCTGGCTGAACGGCAAGGGCAACTCGAACGTGGCCGCCTGCTACAACAGAGGCGGCCATACGGGCACCCTCGGCTACAAACAGTACAAGCGGTTCATCAGCGTCCCGGCCGACTGCGGCCGCTGGATGCTGGTCGTGTTCCGCATCAAGGCGGCGAGCGACAGGGCATCGAAGGACGGCGTCATGCAGATGTGGCGTCGCTGGGAGAACGAGCCCACTTTCACGAAGTTCACGGACATAACCGACGCCGACATCGCGCCGCCGCCCGGCGGCCCGCAAGGGTGGCAGAGAGGTTACATCTTGGGCTGGATGAATGCGAAGTTCAAGGAGCGCACGGAGTTCCTGCTAGACGATTTCGCCCTGTCGACCGAGAGCCTGCTGGCGACGGCAACGGAGGCCCGTCGGTCACGCGAGGCGGGCCTGCCTGCACCCAAGGCATCTGCCCTCTCCGATGGCGAGCGAAGACAGAACTCCGCAGAACAGGAGGCTGGCCGCATCTTCCAGATGGCCCGTCGGGCCGAGCGGATGGGGCAGCGCGAGGTCGCCCGGAGCCTGTTCGAGCGGATCGTCGAGAAGTACCCCGACACCGAGGCGGGCAAGGCCGCGGCGAAGAAGCGCTAGCTCGGGGACCGGAGCGAAGGCGCGCTGCTGCGCTCAGGAGCGCCTGACACGAAAGGCTTGACCATGAGACACGCGTTGCTGCTGTGCTTCGCCATCACTACGGTGATTCTGGCCGCCCCCCGGGCCCGCGCCGAGGTCCTCCTGGAAGAGGACTTCGAGGACGGCAAGCTCAAAGAGCGGGGCTTCTTCGACATCAACTGGGGCGGGAAGGAAAGGAAGCACATCAGGATCGTCGGGGAAGAAGAAGTTAAACCGTTCTCCGGCAAAGCGTCCCTGAGAATCGGATACCCAAAGGGCTCCTGCGGCGGCTGGATGCACCACAAGCTGAAGGGCGTGCCTGAGCTCCACTGCCGCTACTACCGCTACTTCCCCGAGGGCTGGGAATGGCCCAAAGGTTATGGACCTCACGACAACATGATAACTGCGGGGAAGTTCAGCAGCCCGACGGGAACCGACCTCTCTCTCTATCTCGATTTCTGGAAGACGTCAGAGACCTTCGTCCGCGTCGCGACAGCGAAGCAGAAGTGGGGCTACGCCGGTTACACCAGGGTGCTGAAGAAGAAGGGCGGTCGCGCGACATCCCTGCCCTACAATGTCGAGAAACCCGAGCTCATCACGAACGGCAAGTGGCACTGCATCGAGTTCCACGGGAAGATGAACGATCCGGGCAAGGAGAACGGCCGACTGCGTCTCTGGGTCAACGGCAAGCTCGTCAGCGACCTGGCCGGTCTGCCGCTCAGGGACGAGAATCACTCGACGATTCTCTTCGACCGCTGGTTGCTGGGGCCCTATTTTCACGGCGGAAGCCACAGGGCACAGTGCAACTACATGGACGCCCTGGTCGTGTCGACCGAGTACATCGGGACCATTGAGCAGAAGGGCAATCAGCCGCCGCGCGCAAGGTTCACCTACTCGCGGGACTGGGGCTCAATGACTGCGGCCTTCGATGGCTCCCGAAGCGCCGACCCCGAGGAGGAGGAACTCTCCTTCTCGTGGGACTTCGGCGACGGCAAGTCAGGGGAAGGCCCGAAGCTCGGCCACACGTACGCCGCCGAGGGCGAATACGAGGTGAAGCTGACCGTGAAGGACGCTTCAGGCCAGACCCGTTCGGTCGGACAGAAGATATCTGTCGGCAAGGCCGTCGGCAGCGGCGACGGTCTCCGGGCGGAGTACTTCGACGGGCCGGATCTCAAGGGCGAGCCCGTCGTGCTCGTCGCTCGGCAGGTCAACTTCCGCCGGAAGGGGTGGAATGGCAGGTTCCTGTGCAACCGAGTCGGGGCCACCAACTACTCGTGCCGGTGGACGGGCTTCATCCAGCCGACGAGGTCTGAGGAGTACACTCTGACTCTCGACGTCCACGAAGGCGGACGCCTCTGGTGGGGCGATGAACTCGTCGTTGACAGCTGGGACGCTTCGGGAGCCAAGTCGGTCTCCGTTGGGAAGCTCGAGGCCGGGAAGCTCTACCCCGTCAGAATCGAGCACCGCAAGTCAAAGGTGGACCGGAAAAACCCCAGAGCCGACCACAAGTGGCGCTGCATCCTGTCGTGGCAGAGCCCTTCGAAGAAGAAGCAGCCCGTCCCGGCGGGACAGTTCTATCCACCTGCGGAAGAGAAGGACGCCCGTCTGCCTGCAACAAGGGCGTTGCCTGCACCCGACTCGTTGGTCGTCTCCGATGGCATGCATAGGAATGCGGCCGCGGAACAAGAGGCCGGTCGCATCTTCCGGATGGGCCGTCAAGCCGAACGGATGGGGCAGCGAGAAGTCGCCCGGAGCCTCTTCGAGCGAGTTGTCGAGAGGTACCCCGACACCTACGCGGGCAAGGCCGCGGCGAAGAAGCGCTAGCGTGGAGAACGGAGCGGGACCGTGCGACCGAGCGCGGCCCGGGACCATGAGCGGCTTGGTTACGATTATCTCTTATTGCCTAGAGGCAATTGCGAAGGGGGATCTGATGCGTGAAGAACGTCTTCGATTCGGACGCGGGCCGGCGCATGCGTGCCTTGCGATCCTGTTCGCCCTTCCGGTAGCGGCGGCCCTGGCCGCTGAAGACGCGGATCAGAGCGCGAAGACAGGACCGTTCTACGCCACGCCCGAGGATTGTCCGACCTTCGCGAAGCCCGAGTTTCTCTCCACGCCACTGGAGAAGGCGTACCCGGGCATCGAGTACAACGTTCGCCCCGCCGTGCGAGGGGGCACCCACCCCTATAGGTTCTCTCTCGAGAACGCTCCCGTCGGCATGACGATCAACCAGCGGAAGGGCACGGTCGTCTGGACGCCGAAAGCCGTGGGGAAGCACGAGATCTTGATCAGGCTGACCGACGCGGCCGGCCGGAAGGCCAGCCAGTCTTATGACCTGACGGTGACGAAGGAGGGCTTCTACTTCGTCTCGCCCAAGGGCGATGACGCCAACCCGGGCACGATGGACAAGCCCTGGAAGCGGGTGGAGCATGCACACAGCGGTGAAGGCATCACGGATATGGCCACGGCCATCATCTACCTGCGCGGCGGCGAGTACAAGATCAACAAGCCAAGCGAGAAACGGGATGCGGTCAACAAGCTGAGCATCGGCGGCAACAAGCGCCCCAAGCGCTGGATCGCCTTCCCCGGCGAGAAGCCGGTGCTCGACTTCGGTTGGTCAGCAGAGAAGCAGTCGGCGGCGCTGCTTGAGGACAAGAAGAACGGCGCCAAGCGTCCCCAGACCTACAAGTTCGGCCATCGCTTCGTGCTGTGGAAGGGGGCTGACGGATTCTACTTCGACGGCCTCGAGGTCAAGAACACGTGCTTCTATACATTCCAGATGTGGAACGGGCTCAAGAACGGGACGTGGCGGCGCATGGACCTACACCATGTCTACTCCGATGGACACGACAACTCCGCCTTCATCTACGGCGCTGCGGTTGGCCGTAAGAAGTCCAGGCACTGGGGCGATCGCCAGCCCATCGACGCCTACCGTAATCTCGTCATCCAGGATTGTCACCTGCACGACCGCATCTACACGCCCGAGTATCCGGAACATGGCGGGGCGGTGGTATTCTACACAGTTCACCATTCGCTCGTGGAGGATAACCTGATCGAGCGCATCGCGGGCACGGGTGCCATGGCCACGTTCTGCGACAAGGACAGCGGTTGGGGCAACACCTACCGCGGGAATGTGATTCGTTCCCCGCGGGCGTTCTCACTGATGGGCCAAGGCTACAATGATGAGGCCGAGATCTGCTACAACACCCTCGAGGGAGGAATCACGATCGGAATTGCCCACGGCTGGGTGAGGAACACCTGGGTTCACCACAACAACATCATCGGAGGGGTCGCGCTGATGTACGGTGGCATTCAGCCGCCGCCGAGCAATCTAGCCAAGGACATTGATCTCTCTGACATCTGCACACCCAGCATGATCAGGAATATGCAGGAGCTGCCCGCGGGCAAACGCAGCCTGCACTTCTATCGCAATGTCGTGGTGCCATGGTCCGTCGACGAGAAGAAGCACGGATCACACTTCATGTTCATGGGCGGCGAGTGGTACGCCAAGCGCTATCGCTTCATCCGGCTCGAGGACAACCTGATCGATTCGCGCATGAATATCGCCATTAGGCTGGAGAACCGACGAGACAAGAGCAACAGACGTCCCAAGGGGATGGACATGCTGCATCCCGCCGGCTTCTCGAAGAGCAACATCATCACAAAGATCGCTCTCGATGCCGAAGGCAATCTGCCTGCCGGGTCGGAGCACTTCGGCAAGTATGGCCGGACCGCCGTTCATCAGGAAGTCGGAGGTCAAGCCGGCTTGGAGCAGGGCGTCTTCTACTACGACGGCTTCGAGTCGGGCGACATGTCGGCGACTAACGCCGACGGATTCGCTTGGGGCAAGAACAACTGCACCTCTGTTGTCACCGCGAAGATGGCCGTGTGGAACAATGGCAAGATAGCCAACCCCGGTCCAGAGGGGTGCGATTGGAGGGCCAAGACCGGCAAGCACTGCCTGCGCTTCAGCTACCCTCCCAACAAGCCCTGGGCCGAGCAGCGATTCGATCTGGGCAAGCCGTACAGGGAACTATGGATACGCTACTGGCTGCGTGTTCCGGTCAACTACACCCACGAGTTACCCCGTCCGGGCAGACCGAGCAACGGCAAGCTCCTGGCGCTGTGGATGGACGGGTACTCCCAGAAGGGGGACGGGCCCACGGTCCTCTGGAATTCGTGGCGCTCCGGCGAGGGCAGCACCAACGTAACAATTTGCCACGGCGCGGGTGAAGGCACTATGTTCGGACACAAGCAGCACAAGCTGTTTATCAGTGTTCCCCGGGACCGTGGTCGCTGGATGCAGGTCGTGTACCATGTCAAAGCAGCGACCGACCGGAAGTCCAATGACGGCTGGTTCCGGATGTGGCGGCGCTGGGAAGACGAACCCACCTTCACGAAGTATACGGATCTCCGCAACGCGAATGCCGGACCGCCGCCCGGCGGCCCCGAAGGCTGGCAACGCGGCTACATCATGGGATACATGAACGCGGCCTTCAAAGAGCGAACCGATTTCCTGATCGATGACTTCACGCTGTCCACCGAGAGCCTTCTGGCAACGGGAGGAAAAGAGAGCCGGACTCGCGAGAATAGGCCGGCCGCGACCGGCGAGCCACCGCTTTCCGAGAGCATGCGCAGGCAGGTCGCTGCGGAGCAGGAAGCGGGGCGCATTCTCCAGCTGGCCCGACAGGCCGAGCGGATGGGCCAGCGCGCTGTAGCGAGAAGCCTCTTCGAGCAAGTGATCGAGAAACACCCCGGTACGGAGGCCGCCAAGGCAGCGGCCAAGAAGCTCTGAGATTAAAGAACGCTTCGTTGCATTCAGACGGGCAAGTTGAGGGAGGGGATCATGAGAAGAGAGAGGCCGCATATCCTGGCCATCTGCGCGGGAGCAGCTGCCCTCATGCTGACCTGTGCCGCCCCGGCCGAGGAGTTCGTGAGCATCGGCAAGCTGAAGGCCGGGAAGGACTCGCCGCTGGCGAAGGGCGAGTATCCGAGGCTGATGATCACGCGCGCCGAGGTCCCGGCGATACGGGCGCGAATGAAACACCCGGAGCTGCAGAAGTACCTCTCCCAGGCGCGCGATTTCGCCAAGACCGGGAAGGCAGACAAGCTGCTGCTGGCGACGATGTACCAGGTGACGGGCGATGCGCAGTACGCGGACATGGCCAAGAAGAAGCTCGGCGCCCCCTCGTGGGACCCGGCCTGGACATTCTCCTTCGACATGGTCGCCGAGACAATGCCGAAGGCTAAGCGCAAGGAGTACGCCGGAAAGATCCTCGCCCAAATCAAGGCCAACCGCTGGCGTCCGCGTCTGCTCCACTGCCTGGCCGCGTGGGGCAACGGTCTCGACAGCGAGATCACGCCCTTCCTCGAGTCTTCGCACGCCAAGGAGGTCGAGCGCACGCTGGCACGCAACAACGGCTGGAGCCAGGGCCGCGGCGGCAGCTCGATGGGCCACGGCTACAACGGCGAGCATTTCTTCAGCGCCGAGTGGGCGGCCATCATGGGGTGGTCGCAGGCCACGGGCGAGGACCTGATCGCGAAGAGCGACTTCGTCCACAATACGCCGGCGTGGTACGTCTACCACTACCTGCCGTGGGACGAGTCGTGGCGGGTCAAGCGCACAACGGAGAAGTCGCGGCGGGTAATCCGCATAGGCGTCACGGCCATGCCGGCTCACGCCGAGGCCCTCACGCCTCGGAAGCATCAAGCCGAGAGCTACGTCATGCTCGACATCACCAGGACGAAGAACGGCCTCGGCCAGTGGTGGCAGCGCGAGTTCATAGGGAAGTGGCAGATAGAGAGGTGGCATAAGCCGGAGGCGGCCCATAGGCTCGGCCTGGCGGGAAGGCTGCTCTGGCTCGACCCGGCGATACCGTCCGTTCCGCCCTCGAAGTTCCCCGAGACGAGGCTCTTCCCCGTGAACGGTCACGTCGTGATGCGCAGCGACTGGACGGTGGACGCGACGGTGGCGCTCTTCCGCTGCGGGCGTTACGGCACCATCGACGGCCACGGCGGTCGGAACAACCTCGACAACCTGCAGTTCCTGATCTACCGCGGCGGCTACCTCGCCCCGCCGACCGGATGCAAGCACTCCCTCAATGAAAAGGCCTGGAAGATGGCCCTGAAGCCCGGCTTCGACAACGGGGGCGAGAACCTCTTCCGGTACGGCAAGCACACCATCGCCCAGAACTCGATCACCGTCGGGCGCGAGCCGATCGTGTTCAAGAACTCGCGGGGGAAGCTGATAGACGTCATCCCCCGGGGCGGTCAGAGCCAGATGCGTAAGCGCGACTGGTTCAAGGCGTGGGGCCCGGCCGACGGCAAGGGGTTCACGCCGGGCAGGATAACCGCCTACTCGACGAGCCCCGCCTACGACTACTCCTGCGGCGACGCTAGCTACTCGTATCCGCCGGAGCGGGTGAAGAAGATCACACGCCAGTTCGTCTACATCAAGCCCGACACGTTCGTCGTCTTCGACCGGGTGGTGCCGGCCAAGCGCGACCTCGAGGTTATCTGGAACCTGCACGCCTACAGGAAGCCCGGCTGGAACGGCAAGACCGCCCCGGGGAAGATGCCTGAGGGGCGCCGGCCCGGCGGGCACTTCGATCACACCGAAGGCGACACATTCAGCATCCAGTACGGTGGCGGGGCGATGGAGGTGACAACGCTGCTTCCGGCCGCCGCCCATCGCCTCGTGAGGACGATCGGCGGGCCCTGGCACGACTTCGAGATCAACGGCGTGAACATCGGCCCCACCGAGGCAACCTACGAGGTCCTCAAGAACAAATGGCACAAGGGCGACGGCGGCCTCGAAGGCGTCGGCGGCTGGAGGATCGAGGTCGCCCCGAGGAAGGTCACTGGCGAGATCCACTTCCTGCACGTCCTTCAGACGGGGGCCTCCCGCGCTCTGAAGCCGGGGGCCGTATCGCTCGTGAAGGTCGCCGGCGGGGCCGGCGCGAAGATCGTCCTCGGCCCGAAGACGTACGACGTCACCTTCAGCACCGCCGGGCCGACCGGCGGGAAGATACGGATGACCGATGGCGGGAAGGCCGTCGTCGACGAGGCGCTGGTCAGCAAGGTCGAGGACAATTACGACCGGTGGCAGGACGACCCTCGCTACGAGGAGTGGATGACGAACGAGTACATGCGGACGGTTATCTTCCCCTACGGGAAGCGGCCCGAGGGGGCCGGGGCGAAGGCCCCCCGCCCCGGGCGGACGGTTGCTGCGAAGGTTGCGCCGACGAGCAACGGCGCGGCGGCTTCGAACGCCAAGGCCGCCAAGCTCTATCGCGACGCCCGCACCGCCGAGCGCGCCGGCATGAGGGGTCTCGCGAAGACGCTTTACGAGAAGGTCGTGAAGGAGCATCCTGAGTCCGAGGTCGCCGCCCAGGCGAGAAAGCGACTCGGGTCGAACTGACGCCGGGCGTGCGGAAAGCGGCGGCGGGGTCACAGGGCCGTGACGGAAAGGGGATTGCATGCGCTCGATGACGATCGTCCTGGTTCTGGTCTGGCTTGGTGTGTTCCCCGCGCCAAGAGGGCACGCGGCGGAAGATGCCGGGGGAACTGAGTCCAAGAGAAACGTGAGGCTCCCAGACAAGATGAAGCTCTGGGAGCCGTGGGTCGACAGCGCCTTGGTAGGTGACATGGTGGTCCGCAACTACTCAGGTTTCGGTTATCGCGAGCACCGCGAAGTGATATCCATCGATGCTGATGCCGTGACCGTGGTCGTCAGGCGCTCATACCATCAAGCCATGTTTGCGGACCGGAGCGACGAGATCTGGCGCCTGATCTACTCACGCAGGAAGTACCCCGCCCTGGAGCAGTTCTACGCCTCCTCATACAAGATCATTAAGGGCGACCCGCTCATGGCTGTTGCTGTCAAGGGAGAGAAGGTGAACAGCACGCACATGCGGGGCAGGATCATCACGGCCCATCGCATCGACGGCGACAAGATCACTATCAGCGATTCGCTCCGCTGCAGAATGTGGGTCCGGGATGACATTCCTTTCGGCGGCTTGGCCAAGAGGATCAGGCAGGCGCCGTTGCCGAACGGTCGTGACGGCAAGAAGAAATCGGGTCCCTTCAAGTTCGAATTCGTGATCGACGACTTCGCGCGCGGCAAAGGCACCCGCTTGGCCCGGTGGGACGAGTTGTTGCAGACAGCAGAGATGGCTGCCCCGGCAACCGTCACTAGGACGAGGGGCGAACGGAAGCCGAGGGCGCTTCCGGCCCAGACTGTCGGCTGGCGCGGCGATGGCACGGGCCGCTTCTCCGACGCGACGCCGCCGATGAAATGGGGCCGCATTTCCGCAACCATGAAAGGTCTGCGCGTCCAGGCATCCAGGCCGAAGGGGGACGGTCCCGGCGACGCCGGGCCGGTTCTCCACGGAACCATCCGCGATTGGCTCGTATTGTATCCTGTGCCCTTTGAAGGCAGCACCAGGGAGTTGGCCGACAAGGACCTGCTTGCCGACGAGACGAAGATTCAGCCGGACGTGGGTGAGAAGGCCGGCGAACTGGAGTGGAAACTGGTCAGCGTCGAAGGTTCGGGGCTCTATTTCAACCGCATCCTGCCCAACGCCAAGAATCTAAAGGGCCAGGCGATCTATGTCCACACCTACATTTACTCGCCGCGTCCATGCTACGTCTTCATGTGGATCCGGGGGGTCGACTCAACGCGGTTCCTGCTGAACGGTGAGCCGCTGGTGAAGAAAGGTCGACGGAACGTCTGGCGCGCTCAGCTCAGGGAGGGCTGGAATCGCTTTCTAGCGCGCGTGCTCCCTACTGCCAAGGGGGGGGGGAGCTCGCCGGACACTTGGTCGGAGGGCGCGGCATCATTCCAGCTCGAGATGTACGGCGGCGAAGCGGACGAGACCTACGAAGAGACGGGTATCCTGTGGACGGTCGAGCCGCCGCAGGCCGGCCAGCCCAGCTACTACCAGCCGATTGTTGTGGGGGATCGCATCTATGTGACCTCGAGCCCGGCGTTCCTGATCTGCTACGACAAGAGGAGCGGCAAGCGGCTGTGGCTGCGGGACAACGGGTTCTATGAATTCATCACGGCCGAAGAACGCCGAGCATCGCCCGAGCTGTTCGCCCAGATTGACCCGAAGGTGAAGCGCTTCAGGGAATTGGCCGAGTCGTTCGATGGGAGTCTCGCCCAGCGCCACGAGTTGGGAGAGCTCTACCGGGATTGGGCTAAGCTTCTGCGAAAAGTCGACCGCGTGAAGTATGCCTATCCGAGAGGCAGGCAGGAACCGGGATTGGCCTCGCAGCCTGTCTCGGACGGCAAGTCCATCTACACCTGGAGCCACCTCGGTATTGCCGCGTGCTACGACTTGGACGGCAACCGCAAGTGGATGACCCTTGAGAACGAGGGCATACAGGTGAAACACGGATACGAGTCGGCGCCGATGCTTGTGGGGAGGGACATGGTGGTCTCCATGCGTAATATCATCGGCTTTGACCGCGAGAGCGGCAGGATCAACTGGAAAGTTCTTGGGAGTGGCTCTGTGTATTCTCGCGACGGCAAGCCGCGGCATGGTGACCAGACCGACCTGGTCAACTACGCTGGCTTGGGCGTCTACAAGCCCGGCTTGGGATTCTTCCCGTGGTCTCACACGACGCGGGAAGGCAACATGCTCTACCGGATCGACCACGACGGCGTCGTGGGGCGTCGTTCCACGCTGCCCGACCCCCTCACCGAAGCGCCGACTCTCAAAGAGAGCGGGTACTGGAATTACACGTGGTTCGAGCCGGCCGACGACCGCATCATCATTCCGGGGGTCTATCGCAGAGCAAGCCTGGTGCAGGGCAATGCGCTGTTTCATGATGGGTTAATCTACACGATCAGCACCGGCGGTGTCCTGCGCGTCGAAGAGAGCGAAAGGGACAAGCATCTATACAGCCGGTTGGTCGGCCTCAATCCGCTGAGAAGCGGTCTTACTCCCGCAGGCGCTGGGAATTGCGCCAGCCCCACACTGGCGGGCAAGTACGTCTATCTCTTCGGCGCCGACGGCACAACACTGGTGATCAAAGCCGGGCGGAAATACGAGCCGGTGGCGATGAATCGGATTGAGCGCCTTCTGCCCCCGGTCAAGTTGGCGTGGGGCAGACCAAGGTCCGCCGAGGAGATGGTCATGGGCCACCTTCCCGAGATCACCATCAGCTCTCCGGTCTTCGATGGTAACCGGCTCTACTACCGTGCGGAGCGGTTCCTATACTGCATCGGGGGGCAGCGATGACAATTGAGCATCCTCTAGTCAAAGAGATCTCGGTCCGCGCCTACCCATAGCCCTTCTGGGATACTGACGGTTGCCGATATGAATATCCTCGAAGGTGGTGAAGCCGAACGCGCGGCAATCTCAGCACGTGCAGTCTGCCTCACCTCGGGCCGATCTGGCTTCCGGCCCTGCGTGCCTTCCGCATCGCCTGCTTGCGAGAACTGGCATCATTGCGCTTCAGGAACGCCTCGCGGAGCGGATCCTTGGTCGCCACCATCCAGGCATCAAGTCGCCTCGTCAGGTCGGCTTGCTGAGGCCGGTACCGGGGATCGGCGATCAGGTTGTGCAGGCAGGCTGGGTCCTTCTCCATGTCGTAGAGTTCCTCAAGCGCCCTGTAGCGGAACATCCTGACTCGTTCGGCGATCGTCTTGTCGGTCTTGGCGGCCGTCTCCATCGCCCTCATGCACTGGCCTTCGTTGTTGTTTCTGTACTTGTACTTGCCATCGCTCCAGGCGTTGAAGATGTAGCCGTATTTTCCGTTCTGGATGCACCGCATGGGAACGAAGCCGTTGCCGGCCTTGCTGTCGATCTGGGTGAAGACGAAATCCCGGCCCTTCTGGGCCTTCCCCTTCAGAAGCGGCACGAATGACTGTCCATCCTGCTTGCGCAGCCTGGGCAGCCCGGCCGCCTCCAAGACTGTGGGCAGGAAGTCCACGCCGGAGATGAAGTTCGTCCTGTCGGCCGTCCCCGGCCGCACCACTCCCGGCCACCTGACAATCCACGGCGTCCTGGTGCTCGAGAGATAGCAGTTGCACTTGGCGAAGGGGACCGCGATGCCGTTGTCGGAGAGGAACATCACGAGCGTGTTGCGCTCGAAGCCGGATTCTCTCAAGGCCTGCATGACCTTGCCGAACGTGTCGTCGAGGCGCCTAGCCGAATTCAGATACTGGCTCAGCTCCCTGCGGACGCCCTGCAGGTCCGGCAGGTATCCGGGCACCGTGACATCGTTGCCCCTGTAGGTGCGGGAGGGCTCGGCCGACCCCCTGCTCCGCCGCCCAGCCACGTGGAACGGCCTGTGCGGATCATGAGAGTTGACCATCAGATAGAAGGGCTTGTTCTTCTGTTTGCAGAGGTCGAAAAAGGTCTTGCATCTCTGGTAGTAGATGCCGGGGTTCCGCCCATCGCCAAGAGCCGGCCGATCGAACGAGTAGTCCCAGCGGTCTTCGACGCACGGAGTCGAGTGCTCGACCTTGCCCAAGACTCCGGCAAGATAGCCCGCCTTCTGGAAGAGCCCTGTGATGCTGGGCGTACCCGCCCTGGCGTGCATGAAGCCCATGGCCCCGCTGCTGTGGCTGTAGAGGCCCGTGCCCAGGACTATTCGGCTGGGCATGCAGATCGCGACGTTGACATGCGCCCGCTCGAAACGCATTCCCTGCCGGGCGAACTGGTCGAGGTTCGGCGTCAGGCCCTGTGGCATGCCGCCGAAGCACCCGACCGAGTCGCAGTCCATGTCGTCGGCAGTGAAGAAAAGGATGTTGAGCTGATCCCTGGGACCTGCGAACGACCAGTCCCCCAATGAAGCACACGCAAGCGCCATCCCGATCGACTCCAGAAAGGACCGTCTCGTGTATTCCACGTGTATTCCTCCCTGCAGAATGCCATCACCGTCGAAGGGCCGCACCGCGGGCCTCCGCCTGGACCCAAGCAGCCGTCTCCCCAGGCGGGGGCATCGGTAGGGATCGATGATCCCACTCGAGGCTTCATTGCTTCTTCTGCACTATGAGCCTCGCGACCTCCTCCCGCACCGACATCATAGCATCTGGATCGCCCTCCCACCACTGCCAAGCCGGCTTGCCGGGCTTGACGCCGCCGAGCGTCATGGCGGACCTCATCTGCCTGGACTTCCCGGCGATGATCGTGTGCAGGCTGTTGATGTCGAACTCCGCTTCAGTGTGGCCGAGCTTGTCGAGCATGAAGAAGTACTCGTAGTCTTCAATGGCCTCTCGTAGCGCCTTCATCCTGAGGCATGAAATAGGGATGTCCTCCCCGCCAATCGCCTCCGGCATACCGTTATAGAAGAGCCTGCCGTCGCAGTTGAGCGGCTTATTGAACGGCGGAAAGGCGACGGGGTTCGTCCACGGGTCGAGCCGCTTCCTCTGCTTGGAGTTCCACCAGATCACCGTGGCCCACCACTCCATCCCCTGGAAGCCGAAATTCCAGCTCATCGCGCCCCACGTTCTGTGGAACGGCATGTCGTACTCAGGGAACAGATTCGGAAGCGGAACGTTCCTGTTAGCGTTGCCCAAGGTCTGGCACCAGATATCGAACTTTCCTTCCTTCCTGCGCTTGCGGTAGAACTCGACGGTGTTGGCCCGGACCTGGAAGGTGACAGGATCCCAGACGTCCACGTACTGCGTTATCGGCTCCTTGATGTGGGCGAGCTTCTTGTATGCCTCCTCGCCCTTATAGCCATCGGTGATCATGATCCTGAGCTTAGGCGCCTCTTTTCGGATGATCTTCGCCGTCTGGATGAAGGCATCATACTTCCACTTCTGCAGGAAAGGCTCGTCGAAATAGAAGACATAGGCCCGGTCGAGCCAGCCCTTCTCCTCCATGTGCCGCTGGACCTCTCTGATCCACTGTGCGAAGAGATCGTACTGCACGTTCCTGTAGTTGAACTTGTTGATCCTGGCGGCGCGCGCAGAACGGTCGGCCTTCAGCACCGGCAGATAGTAGGGCACGTAGAGGCACTGAGCTGGCACCTTGTCCCGGAAGGCCGTGCCGTCCATATAGGGGCCGACCAACCTGTCGAAAGCCGTCCAGTCAACTGCTATCTTCCCCCCCGCTTCGCTGACCTTCACCCCGTTGAGTCCGTAGTTGAAACCAGTGATCGGCGACCAATTGCTGATGTAGTGGTCGTGGAGCATCTCCTCGTACATGTGGCAGAGCTTACGCTTCTCCTCGAGGGGCTTCTTCCCCCACCGGTGGGAGAAAGCAACGCTGCTCTCGCCTATCTGGAAGAAGCCCTTGAGTCGCTTCACTGCCGGCAGCTCGAAGTCGAAGACCTCGAGTTCGACGGGCAGCTCGACCGCCTTGAGCCCCTCTGCCGTTACCTTCACACTCCCGCGGTAGGTGCCGGCCGGCTTGTCCCTGCCGACGTAGATGTCGAACCAGAACGCCTCGAGCTTGCCCGTTGGAACATCGAATGAGGCGCCGCCGTACTTGCCTCCCGTCGGCTTCCCCGTCACCGGATGGACCAGCGGGACAAGAGCGTCGGGCACCATGCCGATGTGGCCGTACTTGCGGTTGGCCGTGTCGGCTATCGGCATGTAGTGCTGCCTGTAGCCCGTGAGAGCGGAAATCTCGTTCCCGCGGCCGTCCGTGAACTTTCCGGCTTCGATCTTGACATCCGAGAGCCCCCCGTGGCTCATCACCACGACCTGGAAGGGCTCCCACTCGTTCCGGGCGCACATTATCTTAACGGAGCTCCCGTGAGCGCTTACCGGCTTGATGTCGGGCCATATCTTCCGGTTCCCGTGCGTGCTCCAGACCGTCCACGGCCGGTCGGCGCTGTCGTAGGGGCCTGCGGCCTCCCAGCGGCTGGCCCCGCCGTTCCCGTCAATCGCCCGGATCCTGAGCCAGAGGCCACCGTCCCCGGCGCCGGCAAGCGTCTTCCAATCGGCGCCGAAACTCCACTTCACCGTGCCACCCTCGACAGAGGCGCTCGCCTTGCGCCACTTCAGCTCGCTGGCCTTGGGGCCGAAGGCCGACTCGATCTCGTAAGAGAATTCGTCGCCGTTCGGATCGACCGAAGGCTCAAGGGCAAGGCGCGCCTCGGAGTAGACCTTCCACATCTCCGGGATGCCCGAGAGCGTCGGCGAACTGGGCGGGGCGTTGCCGTTCACCCGGTACCGGACTACGAGGCGCGGGCGGTCCTGCATTCCACCGCACGAACGGAAATACGGCCCCAGGCCGCCGCCGCCTGTGTTGACGAGCTTCATCGCCACCGCCTCGCCGCCATCCTTGACCACCGTCGGGCAGTGGAGGACGAGGCCCGTGTTCTTCTTCTCGCCCTCGAGCCACGCCTTCACCGTCTCGGGCTTGAGAGGAATCTCGACCCACGAGGGGCGCGGCGTCTTCTCCTTCGGGGGCCACTTGTCGCCCCGGATGTCGACGGTCCCCTCGGGCTCGTCGGCGATCACCGTGACAGAACCATCGAGCGATCTCGAGGCCGCGACGCGGTAGGTCAGCTTGGTCCAGTATTCGTCGTAGTAGAACAGCTGCAGCTTGGCTTCGAGGATCTCTATCCGCTCCCCGCGGATCCAGTCGCCGAGGTCGCCGAAGCGGAGCTTCCTGCCGACGCTCGCGCCAGCCTTCATGTTGACATGCGGCTTCAGCGCCCCCTCGCCCGCGTCGTCGGTGGCCGAGGCGTAGGCGCCGCCGTTCTCTAGCGTAACGGTCAGCTCGACTGGGCCGCCGGCCGGGCGCGGCGGGGCCTGCTCGGCGGCGCGCGCCACCACTATTCCCGTCCCTGCCCCGGCCGCCAGCGTCACCGCGACCACCGCCGCGGCCACCTTCAGCTTCGCTATCATCAGTGCCCTCATCGCTCCCTCCGCAACCACCGCGACCGTGCCTGAGGCAGCCGCCTTCCCTGTGCAGACTGCCGCTACAGTGGAAGCAAGTTGAACTGGTGCGGCCTCGACCGCGTTCGACACCAGTACTGCAGCCAGTGAGGCCCCGCCCACCGTTACGCCCTTGCGGGTGAGCTTGGCACGCAGTTTCTCCAGGGCCCTCGAGAGCCGCATGGAGACGGTGCTCCGACCAAGGCCCATCTCGCGAGCGACCTGGGCCTCGGACTTCCCCACGAGGTAGCGCGAAATGACCACCTCACGATAGCGCGCCGGCAGTGACTCGATAGCCAAGTCGAGCACCGGGCGCACCTCGCTCCACTTGGGTCCCGGCTCGTCAGACGCATCTCGCTTCATCTTTGCGACCTCCGCCTCTCTCCGGCGCCTTCTCGCGGCCTCTCTAAGTATCGAGCCCGCTGACCATTCTGCCATCCGGTGGAGCCAGGCCCCGAGTGCCGAGGGCCTCCGGATCGATCTGGCTTTCTGCGAGAGCGCTATGAACGTGGCCTGCGTGGCGTCCTCGGCCTCGGCGGAGCTGCCAAGCCTTCTCAAACACGTCGAGTAGACCATCGGAGTGTACCGCTGGACGAGGTCGCCCAGTGCCTCCTCCGAGCCTTTCGCCGCGTAGGCCTTCAGCAGATCCGAATCCGTCACCGGGGCTCCTCCCCTGCTCTTCACCATATAGAATCCGCCGAGGACTGCGGCGCCACAAGTTTCTGCAAGAGCATGCTCGGCTCCATTGGCCTCGCCCGCTGCTGGGCCGGCGCAATACTAACTCATGAGGGACGATGGTGTCGAGCGAGAGGCGGGGTTCCTTCAGGAGATGAGTCCACGAGATCAGGATCGATCCTGATCTCCCTGCGCTAGCGGCCGGGGCCGGGACGGGAATCGTGGTGGCCCGGTTGGCGCTCACGTTCCTCTTTGCGCGGCTCTGGAACGTCTACGCTGAGACACGCGCCGAACGCCTGGCCGACGTGACCGAGAAGGTCGATGAGGCGGTCATGGTGCCGGAGTCTGCCCCAATAGTGCCCCAACGGCTTGCAGCTGGAGCAGAGACGGTGTACGTAAGTACTGGTGGCGCAAGTACTTACGGGGAGCCGGTACTGGCGGAGAGGGCGGGATTCGAACCCGCGGATGGGGCAAAACCCCATCAACGGCTTAGCAAGCCGCCGCATTCGACCACTCTGCCACCTCTCCGCGGGCGAGGGCCGTGGCGTGAGGATGTTACACCGCCCGCGGACCCGTGTCAAGCCGGGCCGTTCGATTTGCCCCGCGGGCCGCTTGCCGGCGCCTGACTTGACGCACTGCCGTGCATGTCGGATAATGGACTACGGAGAGACGCCGATGCGCGGGTCTCTCACAGACTGAAGGGCGGTTATCTCATGACCCGGAGAACTGTAGCTCTCGCGTGCGCTCTGGCCGGCCTTCTGGCCAGCCCGGCCTGCCTGGCCGCAGACGGCTCCGCCGACTGGCCGATGTGGCGCCACAACCCGGCGCGGACCGCCGTCACGCAGCACGAGCTGCCCGGCAACCTCAGCCTCCAGTGGGTACGACGCGAGCCGCCCCCCGAGCGCACGTGGAAGAGCCCCATCAACCAGCAGCGCATGACCTTCGACCGCTGCTACGAGCCGGTGGTGATGGGAAAGCTGCTCTTCTACGGGTCGAGCCGCTCCGACAGGCTCGTGGCGGCGGACACCGAGACGGGCGCCGAGAAGTGGCGTTTCTATACCGACGGCCCCGTACGGTTCGCCCCGGCGTGCGGAGACGGCAAGGTCTATCTCGCCTCCGACGACGGGCTCCTGTACTGCCTGAACGCCGCCGACGGCAAGCTCCTCTGGAAGTTCAGGGGCGCGCCGTCGGCCAGGCGCGTGATCGGCAACGAGCGCCTGATATCCATGTGGCCCGCCAGGGGCGGCCCCGTGCTCGCGGACGGCAAGGTCTACTTCGCCGCGAGCATATGGCCCTTCATGGGGATCTTCATCCACTGCCTCGACGCCGAGACGGGCAAGGTCGTCTGGACCAACGACGGCTCGGGCTCGACCTGGCAGACACAGCCCCACGGCGGCTCGTACGCCTTCGCCGGCGTGGCCCCGCAGGGATACATGGCGGTCGGCTCGGGCAAGCTCGTGATCCCCAGCGGCCGGACGCACCCGGCGTGCTACGACCTCGCCACGGGCAAGTTCCTCTGGTTTCCGCACCAGGCGGCGGGGCATGTCGGCGGCACCCACGTCTTCATCGAGGGGAGCAAGGTCGTCTGCAACGGGGTGTCCCTCAATCTCTCCGACGGCAAGAAGGGCGGCAGTGCCGACAACCGCATGACGACGATCAGGGCCGGGTCGCGGTCGATCTCGTCCGGCAGCTACCGGGTCGACGGCACCGCCGTGAGCCTCATCGCCGCCGACCGCAAGGCGTTCGTGTCGACCGCCCAGGGCTCGATCTACTGCTTCGGCGAACGGGGCGGCGGACGGACCATACAGGGCGGCTCCGTGGCCCCCGCACCGGGCTCCCCGTCCGGCGATGCGGCTGCTCTCGCGCGGGCGGCGGGCACCTCGGAGGGCTGGTGCCTCGTCTTCGGGCTGGGCACGGGCAAGCTCGCCGAGTCGGTGGCGCGCGGAACGAAGATGCAGGTCGTCATCGTCGAGCCGGACCCCGCGAAGGCGCTGGCCGCCAGGCTCAAGTTCGACGCCGCCGGGCTCTATGGTAAGAGGCTGGCGATCATCAATGCGGAACCCACGAAGATGCCCCTCCCGCCCTATTTCGCGTCGCTCGTAGTCTGCGAGGACTCCCGGGCCGCCGGCTTCGGCTCGGACGGTGAGATGGCTAAGAAGGCCTGGTACTCGTTGAGGCCTTACGGCGGAGTGTTCTGCGCGCCGGCGAGCGCCAAGGCCGCCCTGGCAGGAGCGGTCCCCGGGGCGGCGACGGGCTCAGCGGGCAACTTCGCCACCCTCAAGCGCGAGGGGGCGCTGCCGGGCTCGGCCCCGTGGACGCACCAATACGCCGACGAGTCGAACTCGCTCGTCTCGAAGGACAAGCTGGTGAAGCTGCCGCTCGGCATCACGTGGTTCGGCGGATCATCCCACGACGCGATCCTGCCGCGCCACGGGCACGGCCCACCCGAGCAGGTGATGGGCGGGCGCATGGTCATCGAAGGCCCCGACGGGCTCCGGGCACTCGACGTCTACTCCGGCCGCGTGATGTGGGACGCCAGGTTCCCCGGCCTCGGCGAACCCCACAACACGACCAAGCACCAGCCCGGGGCGAACGCACTGGGCACCAACTACATCGTCACCGAGGACACGGTCTACGTGGCCTACAAGAACTCCTGCGTGCTGCTCGACCCGGCCACGGGACAGCGCCGCTCGGAGCTCCGCCTGCCGGGCGGCGGGAAATGGGGCTTCATCTCGAGGTCTGGCGACATCCTCATCGGTGGCGAGGAGCCGATGACGTTCACGCAGTCCAAGATCAACCCACGTGACTACAACCGGTTCATGGAGAACTGGAACAACGCGCTCAGCAAGCGGATAGTCGCCATGGACCGCAAGTCGGGCAAGGTGCTCTGGAAGCTCGACTCGCAGCGCGGCTTCCGCCACAACGCCATCTGCATCGGCGGCGGCAAGCTCTACGCCATCGACCGGCTGCCCGACGCCGTCGCGCGGGGGGGCGGGGGGAGCCTGATCGCCGTCGACCTGAAGAGCGGCAAGCCAGCATGGTCGGCCACGCAGAACATCTTCGGCACATGGCTCGGGTACTCGGCCGAGAACGGCGTGCTGCTCGAGGCCGGTCGCAGCGGGCGCGACATGCTCAAGGGTGAGCCCAGGCGCGAGATGACGCTCTACAGGGGCGCGGACGGCAGCGTCGTCTGGCGCAAGACCGGCGGCGACTCCTACGGCGGCCCGCCGATACTCCACCACAAGATGATAATCAACGAGTTCATCGGCCACGACCTCATGACGGGCAAGCTGGCGATGCGCACCGATCCTCTCACCGGGAGCAAGTCGGCGTGGAACTTCAGGCGCCGGTACGGCTGCGGCACTCCGATCGGCAGCGAATTCCTGCTGACCTTCCGCTCGGGTGCGGCCGGTTACTACGACCTCCAGCGCGACGGCGGCACCGGGAACTTCGGCGGCTTCAAGTCGGGCTGCACATCCAACCTGATCGCGGCCGACGGCGTTCTGAACGCTCCCGACTATACCCGCACCTGCACCTGCAGCTACCAGAACCAGTGCTCGCTGGCCTTCGCGCACATGCCCGACGAGATGATAGAGCTCTGGCACGAGACGCCCTTCCGCCCCAGCGGGAAGATCGTGAGGATGGGCGTGAACCTCGGCGCGCCCGGCGACCGCAAGTGCGACGCGGGGACGCTGTGGCTCGACTGCCCGTCCAAGGGGGGCCGCTCGCCCGACGTGACGGTCTCGGTCAGCGGCGGCGAGTACTTCCGCCGCCACTCGATGAACATCGGCGGCACGGGGCACCGGTGGGTGGCGGCCTCGGGAGTCAAGGGCGCGACGTCGGTGACGGTGGGCCTCGGGGGCGGCGGCTCTTATAACGTTCGCCTCTACTTCTGCGAGCCGGACGAGGTGGAGGCGGGCAAGCGCGTCTTCGACGTGGCCGTCGAAGGGGGCTCCGGCATCAGGGGCCTGGACGTGGTGAAAGCCGCGGGCGGCCGTCTCCGTTCTCTCGTCAAGGAGATGAAAGGCGTCCAGCTCTCCGGATCACTCAAGGTGCGCCTCACGCCCCAGCAGGGATCGCTGCCGCCGGTGATCTCAGGCATAGAGATCGCCGCGAGCAATCTGCCCCTCGGCAAGCTCGTGCAGAACCCCGATCCGGGCGAGGCGGGGGCCGTTGCCTCGGTGGGCCCGGGAGCGGGCACTCGTTCGGGCTCGTCGAGCACCGGGCGCCCGGCACGCACCCCGGCGGCCAGGCCCGCCGGTGACCCGAAGAAGGCCAAGGTCGCGCACGAGAAGCTCCAGAAGGTCATCATCGCGGCCGCCGCCAGAAAGAAGCCCCGGATATCGATCGACATGGGCGGGCGGCCCCAGCGCGGCCGGCTCGTGGGCGCTGACGACAAGGGCATCACGGTGCAGGTGATGGGCGCGCGGATGTCGATCAAGTGGTCGGCGGTGCAGCCGAAGCGCTTCGCGGCGATAGCCGGGAAGTGCGGCGCCGACGCCAAGCTCCTTCTTGAGTACAGGCAAGCGGCGGGGATAGAGTAGGCCGGCCCGCCGGGAGGCATGTTGCACGCGGGCTGGATCGCCATACTCGTATCTCTGGCCGTCGCGGCCGTGGGATTCACCGCGGAGAGAGCCGCCGGCGCCGCGTGGGCGGGGCTCCTCTACTTCGCGGGCCTTTCGGCCTTCGTGGGCTGCTTCACCAACAAGCTTGCCATCAAGGCCCTCTTCGACCCCTGGCCAACGAGGCGACTGGCCCTGCCCGGGACCGGGGTGATCCGGCGGAAGTCGGGAGAGATAGCCCGGCAGGTCGCCCGCACCGTGAGCGAGAAGGTCATGACGCCCGAGGTCTTCAGGGCGAAGTCGACCGAGGCGATCGGGTCCGCGGTCGAGGGTGGCGTGCTGGACTCGGACGATGTATACTTCAGCGTGCGCGAGGTGATAGAGCGAGCCGGCGGCGTCGCGGGCAAGGTGGGCCACATCACCGGCTTCGCCGACTACGACGTGCTCGCCCACAACGTGCTCGATTCGATCAAGGGCCGCCTCCGCAGCGAGCTGGCCTCGCCCGGGGGCGTCCTGCCGAAGCTGATCGACGAGGGCGCGCGCGCCATGGACGTCGAGGGCATCGTCCGGGAGCGCCTCGAGGCCTTCGGGCCGGGCGGGATGCGCGACCTGGCCTACGAGCTTGCGGGGCGCCACCTCGTGTGGCTCGAGATATGGGGAGCGGTCTTCGGCGGGCTCGCAGGAGTGCTGGCATGGCTGATAGCGACGAGATGAAACCCGAGACCCCGGCCAAGAGCCCGGGCGCCACGCCCCCCACGCGCAAGGAGGCAGAGGAGAAGGCATTCTGGAAGCAGGCCCTGACCGTTGCCGCGGGGGTGGGCGTGGCGGCGGCCGGCGTCGCCTTCACGATCCTCCGCATCTTCAGGAAGCGGCCACGCATCTGAGTGCGAGGCCCGGCGAACCGCCTCAACTCAAAGGGAGAGGGGAGAACAGCAGATGAGAGTGATCCTGCATCCTGGAGTGAGCCGCCGTTCGGCGAGGCGTCTTGCGACGGGGCTCTTCACGTCCCTGCTCGCCTTCGCGGGGGTGGCCTTCTCCGCCGAGCAGGCGGCGTCTCTCAAAACCTGGCACAGGGCGGGGCAGACCTTCATCACGTGGAAGGAGGTCAAGACGCCTCTCGACAAGGACTCGATCTCCTGCAAGGATCTGAAGAAGCTGCGCTCGGAGATGGACAAGGCCGCCAAGGTGCGCTACCGGGTATACCGGTCGACCGAGCCGATCGAGACGGTCGACGGGCTGAAATCCATCGCCGAGGTCCGTCCGCTCACGTGCTGGAACGGCGAGTTCTACGGCATCTACCCCAAGCCGCACCACATGGCCAGGCGCTACGCGGTGAAGGACGGGGGCGACCCCGTCGCTCCCGGCACCGGCATCTACGTCCACAACCCGGCCGAGGAGGGCAAGGCCTTCTACGCGGTCACCATCTCGGTGGGCGGCGCGGAGAACAAGGCCCTCGGCGACGGCAACCGCACGCGGCAGCCCCTCGAAGAGCAGAAGGCGCAGGGCGAGCCCGTCTTCCAGCGCGAGGTGACGAAGGAGGGCTTCCACTACGTCAAGGGGGCCGCCAAGCTGCGCTACTACGTCCGCTGGGAGGCGCCGCCGAACTGCGCAGTCGAATCGAAGCCCTACGACTACCTCGTGGCCATCCCGCCCAAGGAGATCAAGCCGCGCTACGTGGGCCTGCACCTCCACTGCTGGGGGGGCAGCCTCGACGGGGGCTACGCCTGGTGGGGCGACGCGGAGAAGGGGGCCCTGCTCGTCTCGTCGAATCAGATCCCCTACGACTGGTGGACGGGCTACCACGAGCTCTACTGGCAGGGGCGCGCGAAGCGCAAGAAGGAGCTCTGGCAGAAGGGCGTCGTCCATCCGTATTCGACCACGCGCATGCTCTCGTTCCTCGACTGGGTCGCCACCAAGTGGGAGGTGGACCTGACGAAGACCTTCGTCGTGGGGAACTCGATGGGGGGCTCAGGCTCCCTGATGTTCGCGATCCGCCACCCCGAGCGTCTGGCCTACTGCCGCTCGTGGGTGGGAGTCCACATCCCGTCCAGGACACCCCGGTTCAAGGGCTCGTACGAGGGCGTCTACGGGAAGGTCGACTGGGGGGTTAAGTTCGCCGACGGCACGAGCGTCTGGGACTACTACAGCGACGCGTGGTACCTGCGCCGCTACCCGAAGAAGGAGATCGGCTTCCTCTCGTTCTCGAACGGCAAGGACGACGGCGCCATCGGGTGGCCCCAGGCGGTCGAGTTCCTGAAGGCGCTGCAGGAGACGAAGCGGCCCCATCTCTTCATGTGGGGCATGTCGGGCCACGGCCAGCGCGTCTCGCTGCCCAGGAACCTGAGTCAGCGCGTGATGGCCATCGAGACGCGGACGGACCTGACGCTCCCGGCCTTCACGGGCTGCTCCCTGGATAGCGACCCGGGCACGGCGACAAAGAAGCCCGCCGACCAGATCGCGAAGGAGAAGGCCGAGGCCGACGAGTGGAACAAGGCCAAGAAGAAGCCCAGGAAGAAAGTGGACGTCTTCGACGGCGACCCGGCAGGCCAGATCAACATGTATCTCTACTGGGAGACGGACGACATCGTCGATTCGGAGGAGGCGTGGGAGATGACGGTGGGGCTCATCGCGAAGGCTCCGAAGGACGAGTGCACGGTCGACGTGACCCCCAGACGGCGGCAGAAGTTCAGGCCCGAGCCGGGCGCGAAGCTCAAGTGGACGAACAAGGCGGGCGGCCGGGAGGTCCAGTCCGGCGAGGCAACCGTCGACGAGAACGGGCTTTTCACCCTCGAGAAGGTCAAGGTGACGAAGGGCAAGAACCGGATCAGCGTGGAGAAGTAGGGGGGGGCGGGGGGGCGGGGGGGCGCCAGCTAGCTCTTGAGCCCGGGCCGCTCGTCCTCAACGACCTTGGCCGTGGAGCCTCCGTCGTTCTCGCTGAGGAGCTCTATGCGCCCGTCCGTGCGGAGGCGGTAGTGCTCGTTCTCGGCGGGTCTCGCCGGCACATACCTGCCTCCGATGTCGCGGTAGAGCCGTACGTTCCCGATCTCATCGCAGGCCGATTCGTCAAGCGCTGGCAGAGAGCCCATCCCCGGCGGGACCGGCAACCGCGGAATCAGGTCGAAGCCGCGCTTGGTCCTGACGAGGCGGTACCTGCCCTTCTCGTCCAGGACCCCCACGTAGAAGCGATCGCCGCTCTTGGCGTAGACGTCCCCCGCGAACTCGGCGGTGCCGCCGCCTGAGAGGGCCTCGCGCACCTCGTCCCCGGAGACGCGGAACCTCCTGCCGGTGGCGGTGAGCGGCCAGCGCCCGACGAAGTAGTCAGGCGTGTAAGCAAGGACCAGCGAGCGCCACCCGCCGTCGGCTCCTTCCGCGTACTCTTCCAGCCTGTCGTAGGGGGTGTGGACGACGCTCGGGATGGCATCGGAATCGTGGAAGACCGCGCAGCCCCCGAAGGCCGAGACCGCGGCCTTGTAGTGCTCGTGCGACCACGTCCGCTGGACGTACCGGCTGATGTCGCCGGTGATAACGGGCGAGCGGTCGAACTCGGCCGCGTCCATGTCCAGGTCGAGTTCGCGCCGCTCCTCGGCAAGCCGCTGCCAGAGCGGCGGGTCGAAGCGCACGTCCGAGGAGAAGGCAACCCGGGTCTCGCCCCCGGGCACCTCGATGATTATCGAGACCGTGGGCGGCCCGTGCCAGGTCGTGGCCTTTACTGGCTTGATGGAGAGGCCGGTGTCAGGGTCGACCGCGACGTTCTGATCTGCCTCGTAGAAGGCCTCCGCGCCGAAATCGTAGAAGCTCTCCGGCTCGACCCACTCGCCGTACTCCTCGTCGAAGAAGAGCATACGCGCGCGGCAGCCGTTGGGGCAGATGACCACCTTCGCCTTTCCAGGGGGGGCCTCGCCGCCGTCAGAGCCGACAACGCGTAGCACCTCCGCCTCGCCGCCGCCGGGGCGGATTCTCTCTATGCGGTACTTCGCCCTGGGGCCGATGACGACGGGCTCGACGAACTCACTGTAGGGCACGTCGATAACACGCAGCAGATCGTCCGAGAGCGTCCTCTCGAGGGCCGCCTGCGAGGTGATGTGTATCTCCTGGTGGATCGTCTCGGTGGTGAGGAGCCTCAGCTTCCTGCGCGGCTGCACGTCGTAGCGGAAGTAGAGGAGCATCTCGGTGAACCACCTCTTGTGGTCCTCGTGGCTGTGGGTGGCGATGAGGCCCTTCAGGTTGCCGAGGACATCGGCGCCGAGGGTGGAGAAGGGGCTGGCGCCGCAGTCGAGCAGGTAGCCGGGGGACTCGCCCACAGAAACGACGAAGGTCGAGCCCTTCCCCCCTGCGGAGAAGTGGCCCGAGTCGCCGACAACGCGGACGTCTATACTGTCGGGGCCCTTGGCCAATGGCGGCTCCCGTATTCGCCGGTCTGGCGCATGCGAATGCGCGCGATCGGCTCCGGTGGCGGACCGGCCTAGCCGACCGCCTTCGCTTCAGAGAGGAACTTCTCCCGCTCCTCGTCGTTCAGGTTCAACACCAGCACCAGTTCGTCCGCCGCCCCAGCGAAGAGCTCGGGGTTCCACTCCTCGACCGGCGGCACATACTCGCTCAGGCCCTGCACATAGGGGCAGTCGGCGGGGAATACCCCCCTCGCGATCCCCTCCGGAACCGTCAGGCACCCTGGGTTCATGCTGCGCCTGCGGTCGTAGACCGAGCAGAGCTTGGTCTCCACGTCGAGGAACCGGCACGGGAAGGGCGTGTAGAAGACTGTCTGACCTATGATGATCTTCTTGTAGCAGCACCGCCCGCAGCGGCGACACCGCGCCTCGTGGTCCTCGTCCTCCCGAGGATTCTCCCCGTTGGCTGCCAATGCCTACCCCGCACCCCCAGAGCCCGTGCTCCGCCCTCGAAATCAATCTTACATGGCCAAAAGGAGGCCTGTCAAGGGCAATAAGCCCTGGAGGCAAAAGGCCCCGCGCAGGGGGCCGGGCTGCCGGCTTGACTTGCGGGCCTTCAGAGGGTTTAATGTAGGGGGACCCGAGGGCATCCGCGCGATGGAAATACTCTACTGCGAGAACTGCCGCGTCCGCATCGAGGAAGCCGATGTCGAGCGCGGATCGGCGGTCGTTTCGGGGAACATCGCCTACTGCCCGAAGTGCGCTCCCGAATTCGCGGGGGAGATCGCCCCTGCCTCCGGAAGCGCTGTCATTTCGGGCATAGGGCGCGGTTCGCACCAGAAGCGCTCCACCCGCCGCACGCAGGCCACAACCGCAATGCGCGTGCCGGCGGCCAGGCGCCAGCGGTCGTCGTCGGTGCACGCGGCCGCACGGAAGGGCCCGGCGATGATGCCGGTGGCCATAGCCGCCATCGTTGGCGGGCTGCTTGCCTTCGGGGCCGTGGCGATTCTGCTGGGCGGCTCCGGCGAGGAGAGGGCTGAGCGGGTGGAAGGCCCGGAGCGAGAGAGCCCCAACGGACCGAAGAAGCAGCCGGAGAAGATCCCGCCCAAGGCCCGCGAGAAGCGCATGGGCCTGCAGGCGATGGACCCGCTCGACATCGAGGACGCCGAGGAGCCGGTGACCGGGGAGCCCGAGCCGGCGCTCGAGGCCAAGCCCGTCAGGGGCCAGGCGGTGGCCTTCCAGCAGAAGACGGGCCCCAAGGGCTTCGTCGTCTTCGAGGCCGAGAACTACTTCGTCAGAACGGACGTCGGCGAGCACGGGTGGCGGCCGGCGAAGAGGAGGGGAGGCTCGGGCGGGAAGGCGCTGGAGGTGGCTGACGGCGTCGGCTTCGGCGACACCAGCAAAGTCAAGCCCGGGCTCGAGTACAAGGTCAACTTCTTCAGGTCGGGCAAGCACTACGTCTGGGTGCGCGGCTTCGGCCCCGACGACAAGGCCGACTCCGTCCATGTGGGCCTTAACGGCAAGCCGGTGAAGAGCGCCACAGGGATCTCGGGCTTCTACGCGACATGGGCCTGGCACCGGGCGCTCTACGAGCAGTCGGGCAGCGCTTACGTAGATATACCCTCGCCCGGCGTGCACACGGTCAACGTCTGGATGCGCGAGGACGGCTTCATCGTCGACAAGATACTGCTGACCGTCGACTCGAAGTACGTTCCGAAGGGCATGGGGCCGGCCGGATCGGAGACGCAGGCCTACACCGTCCCCGACGCCCCCGCCATCCCTGGCGCCCCTGCGCAGGTGGAGCTGCCGCCCCGGGAGGCGACGAAAGTCGCCGGCAAGGCGCTCCTCTACCACCAGGACCCCGGCGCCGACAGCGTCGTCTCGATCGAGGTGGAGAACTACTACGAGCGCTTCGACCACGGCGAGTACGGCTGGAAGAGCTCGACTGCGGTGGGCCACTCGGGCGAGGGCGCCCTCGTGGGCACGCCCAACGTGGGTCAGAACATCAAGGGAGGGAACATATCCCGGGCTCCCAGGCTCGACTTCAGAATCAACTTCCTCAAGAGCGGCACCCACTACGTCCGCGTCCGCGGCATCGGCCCGACGCAGGCCGACGACTCGATACACGCCGGCCTCGACGGCAAGCCGGTGGCGACCTGCGAGCGGATCGCCGATTTCGGCACGGAGTGGCAGTGGGCGCGCAGGTACGGCGAGGGGGCAGGCCGCGCGGTCATCGACGTCCCCGCGGCCGGCGTCCACACGCTCAACATCTGGATGCGTGAGGACGGCGTCATCATCGACAAGGTAGTCCTGACGACCCGCTCGACCTACTCGCCCCCCGGCACCGGCCCCCCCGAGAGCCGCAGCGAGCCGCTCCCGGCGGGAGGGGGAGGGGGCGCCGAGACCGGCCCCGTCCGCGTGCCCCCCGTGCGGCGTCGCCCGCCCGGAGAGACCCCCGAGGAGACCCCGCTCCCCGTGGCCGAGCCGGCCCCGCCGTCCACCCCCGGGCCCGAACCGCAACCGGCGGCTGCTCCGGCCGGGGGGGTCGTGGGCGTCAAGATAGTCAAAGTGCACTCCTCTCGGAAGTACGAGATAGGCGTGGCTGAGCTCAAGGCCAGGCCGCACACGGACCGGCGTTACTCGATCGGCCAGATCCCTCCCGCCCTCGACGGCCAGACGATGGTCCGGGGCGCGATGGACGACAAGAACTTCTCGCGCTCCGACTTCCTGACGATCGAGATCGACCGCCCCGCCACCGTCTACGCCTGCCACGACGCCCGCGCCACCGAGCTGCCCGCGTGGCTGGGCAACGGCACGTGGGAGCTTACCCCCGAGAGGGTGCTGACCGACGACTGCGCCTACAAGGTCTACTCGAAGCAGTACCCCGCGGGGAAGGTCGTCATCGGCGGGAACCGCGACGGCAACGTGCAGCGCGCCGGTGCCAGCTACTTCATCGTCGTCGGCCCGGCGAAGAAGGGGGGCGCGACACCGCCGGCCGCCACCCCGGCCGCCCCCGCGCCGCCGGCGGACGGCGAAACGGTGGAACTCCGTAGTGCGCTGCTCGACAACTCGGTGAGCTGGAACGACGGAGCCAGTTGCCAAGCCTCACCCGAGCATGCCTCTGCCTGGAAGGACTCCGTCAAGGTGACGCTGCCAGCGGGCAAGAGCTGGCCCGGCTTCGCCTTCGATTACAGCGACGACATGAAGCGCCGCTTCCCCTTCGACTGGTCGCCCTTCAAGGCGCTCGTCATGGTGATCCACAACGCGGGCGACTCGGAGGTCAAGATGACCGTCAACATCCGGGACGTCGCGAGCGGCAAGACGTGGGCGAAGAGCCACCACAGCGCCTTCCCCCTGCCCCCGGGCAAGGCGACGCGCATCGAGGTCTCTCTCGGCAAGGATGAGGTCAAGGACCACGCCAACCGCGGCCTGGACATGAAGAGCATAAGGCGGCTGGCAGTCTTCGCCGGGCGCCAGACGGAGGAGGTCTCGCTCTACATCACCGACATGCACTTCGCCCGTCAGTGATGCCCGCGCCTCACGCGGCCGGGCGCAGGCGAACGCCACGGGTCCGCCTGGTCGTTTTTTGATCTCGCTTCTTCCTCTCCTCGAGGCGATGCTTGATGAGCTGCTCGAGGTACTCGGCCTCGCGCTTCATGTCCTTGTCCCCGGGGAACTTCCTGAGCGCCGCCTTGGACGCGGCGCGGGCGCGCTCGTAGGCCCGGGTCCTGTAGGCGCTGTAGACGATGTTGAAGTGGTGCGGCCTCGGGTCGACGTACTTCCCGAAGAGCTCGAGCAGCTTCTCGAAGTCGCCGGCCTTCATGAAGCGAGCGATGCCGCCGACGGCCTCCGATGACTGCTGATAGAGCCTCCCCCAGTTCCTCTTGCCAACCTCCTTCAGCAGCGGCTCGAACTCCTCCACCTTGCCTCTGATGCCCGCCCGGGTGAGCCTCTGCACGACCAGCAGATGCTCCATGCTGGAGAGCGAGCCGTGCTTCCTGGTCTCCCGCGAGGCCCGCTCCATCGAGTCGACGAGCTTGGCGGCGAGCCCGGGGTCGACCCGATCGGGCTCGTCCTCATCGAGGAGCTGGGCTATCTCCACGTGGTACACGAGCATCGACACCCGTATCCACGCCCAGTCCTCCTCCTCCGAGGCCCCGGCCCGCAGGAAGTGACGCCGGCCGCGAGCCGGGTAGGGCCCGTCCTTCAAGAGCTCCTCGCGAAGGCGCCCCGCTCCGTACTTGCCCGCGTAGTAGCTCGCGAGCGTGGCGTACTTCATCATGCTGGAGGTGAAGCCGTCCGTGCTCTCCCAGAGCTTCGAGTCGATGAACTCCTTCAGCATCCGGCCGACCTCATTGTAGGCGTGCTTCTCGTCGTCGGTGAGCTTCCGGCTCCCTGAGTCCATCTCCTCCTTCATGAAACGGTAGATCGACGCGAGCACCTGGCCCTCCGAGCGGCCGAGCCGGCGGCCGCCGCCCAGCCTCTGCAGGTCCTCGCCAACGAGCTTGTAGGCCGTCCACGGCCTCCCGACCGCGGCCGCCACCCCGGCGACCTGGAAGCGCTGCTCGGTCTCACGGCGGCCGGATTTCTTCTCGAAGGACTCGATGACAGCCCCCGCCTCGTCGACCACCTTCTTGGCCTCTTCGGGCCTGAGATCCATCTTGTATATGCTCGCCATCCTCCTGAATGTGCCGACCCTGGAGGACAGGTTGTCCGCGGGCAGGCGGCTCATGCCGGTCCTGTGCCACTTGATGGCCTTGTCGGCCTCGCAGACGGCACGGTAGAGGCCCGCGAGCTCGAAGCAGTTCCGCGAGGCCTTGTCGGTCTCGAGGAGCTTGACCATCGTCTCGACGCCGAGCGAGTAGAAGTGGAAGTGCCAGTGGCCCTGCACCGTGCGAAGCGTCTCGGCGTACGCGGGGTCCACGAACATCTGCGTGCCGAGGACGTACGGGGTCCGGGTCTGCTCGCCCGCGAAGCGGAAGAGGAAGACCACGTCGTTCGGGTTGAAGACGACCTGGTTGTTCTCGTCGTACGACTTGACGCCGGACTCTATGAGCTTGTCGAGCTCGGCATTGGTGAAGCGCCTGGGCATGCCTGTGTCGAGGAAGTCGAAGGTGTATGGGGCGACGAGGCGCTCGGCCTCCTTCGAGAAGGCCCCCCTCTTGAAGAGGCTGACGTCCTGATCCTTCTCAACCCAGCCGCACGTCGCGTGGCCCGGCACGTCGAGCACGAAGGCCAGCCTGCCCTGGCGCTTCACGATGTTCTGGTAGAGCTCCGCGACGTCATCGCAGTCGCCGACGAAGAGCCCGCCGACCTGCCGGTTCAGGAACTGGTGGTAGTCCTGATGTATGTCGCCGGAGTGCTGCGACGACCCGAGCAGGTCCGGGTGTGTGTCGACGAGGGGGCTGTCGAGGGCGTACTGTACGAAGTACTTGTATAGCAGGTAGAGCTCGCCCGGGCTTCTCAGCGTCTTGGCGCAGCGGTCGAGGAAGCTCTCGTGCGCCTTGCGCCGCTCGGCCTTGTCCTCGATCTTCGTGAAGAGCCCCGGCATGTCGAGACGACCGGCATCGGTGACAACCCCCAGCATCCTGGAGTCCGCGTCGAGCAGCAGCACGTGCGGCGGCCAGTGCCACTCCGGCCGGCCGTGATAGGCCGGACGGTTGGGGTTGTACTCGCAACGCGCTGAGGTCGCCCACCTGTCGGCGTCCACCCTGTAGGTCCCCTTGGCGGTGGCGTAGCTCGAGACCACTCCCACCGAACGGTGCGACATGCCGATGCGCTCGGGAGTCTCACCCGGCTGCCAGTCGGCCTTCTCGCCCGGGAACTGGGCCTTCACGTAGTAGCTGGTCTGCTTCCGCATCGGATGCGACAGGTAGAACGACGTGCGATTGGCGGCCATGTCGTACACCCGCCACTCGACGCGCTCGAACGGGAACTCGCTGGTGACCGAGACGGTGAGCTTCGAGCCGTCGGGAGCCACACCCGTGCGGAGCTTGATGGGGTCGACCAGTTTCCGGTAGGCCGCGCGGTAGTTCTCGATCTGCTCCTTAAGCCTTTCGCCGGCGCCCGGCATCGAGTCCTCGACGTAGCCGAGCATCACCGCCCCACGGATGAAGGGCACCGTGATGAAGTCGCCCCGCTGCTGCTGCCGGTAGGTCGCGCCGACCATGTAGGCGACGACCCGCCTCAGATCCTCCCCCGCCCCGGTGTCGTTGGCGACGGCACGGTGGAGCGCCTGGGCCGCCCCGAGGAAGTCCCTGGCGCGGCTCACCGCGTCGTTCCGGTCGAAGCGATTGACGGTGTCGTATATCTTGCCGTCGAGGTAGTACCGCTGAACGCCGCCGTCGCCCCCCTGGGAGGCGACGGGCATGGGCGAGAAGGTGATGAGCTGCCACTCGCCCTTGGGCGAGCCGGGCAGGCCCTCGAGGCCCTCGGCGCAGCTGACGGCGAGCCACACCAGGTTGGCGGTCGGCACGGGAGCCCTGCGGCTCGACACGTAGAAGCTCCGCTCGCCGATCTTCATCGTCCAGCGCCCGAGCGTCGCGTCGGCGACGAAGTCCACCTGCCGGCCGAGCACGTCGAGGGGGATGATCTTCTTCTCGATGTCGATCTTCTTGAGGTCGTAGGTGATCCGGTCGTCCTGGCCGCCCACATACCTCAGCGTCTTGGCTACGTCCTTCGCCTCCTTGATGTGCTCGGCCTCGGCCTGCTTCTCGGCCTCCTCGGCGAGCTCCGCTATGCGGCGCTTGACGGCCTTCGACTCCTCGTCCTCGCCCCCCAGGCGGGGGACGATGACGGCGAGGCGCTTGCGGCGCTCCTTCGGCTGGTTGTCGAGGCCGTCGACCGCGCGCTTGGCCTCGTCGGCGAGATCGCTGATCCCGCGGAGCCGCTCGATCTCTTCGCGCTGCTTGGCCTTCTCCTCGTCGGGGAGCGCGCGGGAGTACTTGTCGAGGGTCCTCTCGGCCTCCTCGATCTCCGCGCCGACCTCGCCGAGCGGCTGGGACCTGATCTTCTCGCGGACGGCCTTCAGCTTCGCGGCGATCTCCTCCCTGCCGGCCTCACGCTCGACCCTCAGGGCCTCCCGGGCGAGCTGGGAGAGCTCCTTGTGGAGCTTCTTCTGCTTGGGGTAGTTCTGCGAGGCCGAGCGGACCAGGTCCTCGATGTGGGTCCGCTTCTCGACCGGGGCCTCGGCCGCCTCGGAGAGGGCCTTCTTCGCCTCGTCGAGGACGCCCAGCGCGTCCTCGACCTTCCCGGCCCTGAGCTTGAGCTCCTTGCGGTCGGGCCGGGCGATGCGGTCGCCAGCTTCGGAGAGCGTCCTCTTGCCGTCCGCCGCGAGCTTGCGCGCTTGCCCGAACTCCCCGGCCAGGAGCGCCTTCTCGGCCCCCTCGACGCTCGCGCGCGCCGCGCGCCCGCTCGCTCCCGCGATGTGCATGTAGGCCGCGTAGCCGACGATCACCGCCGCCGCCAGCCCCGCGCCCACGATCACCACGAGCGAGGAGCTCGACTTCGAGTCGCGCCTGCCGCCGCGCCTGGCGCGCCGCTCGCCGCCGCTCATGTCGTCCCTCAGCCCGTCGTCGTCCTGCGGTTCGGAGTGCATTCCCACCTCCATAGAATAGCGCCGCCAGAACGCCTCCTGCGGCGACATGGAAAGATACGCCCTTCGGACAGCCGTGTCAAGGGAGGCCGGGGCTCCTCGGCCTCCTGGATCATCTCCTTGAAATCGCGCCTCCACTGTGTTAGCATTGACTCGACGGGCACCTTGGCGGTTGAATAATCAGGGCGCTCGTCCGTCGACCGACTGTAGTGGCGGGGGCCATGCAGACCGTGGGAGGGCCCTGCCGCCTCGAAAGGAGGCGCTCACGATGCGCGTGATTCTGGAGCGTGGCGTACTGGCCGTGACGTTCGCGGCGCTCGCCGCAGCGGCCGCTGCCGCCGAGAGCGAGTGGCCTGAGGAGGTCGCATTCCAGAGCTCCGTCGGCCCGGTGACCGCAGCGCCCGAGACCCCGGATCCGGCCGAACGGGCCGCGGCCCCCCCGGCCCCCCCGGCGCCCGTCGACGAGGTCGAGCGCGATCTCTCGTCGCCGCTCTTCATCGACCTGGAACTGAGCTACCCCGCCGATCCGCCGCCCGCCCCGCCGGGCCCGCCCACGCCGGGGTACGTCAGCCCGTATGCGGAGAAGCCCCTTGGCCAGGTAGGGGTCTACCTGGGAGGAATCTTCTTGCCGCTGGTGGCGCCCGAGGACGACATCGACTTTCTCGAGCCCTCCGTCGGCTGGGGTTTCACGATGGGCTACGCCCCGCCGGAGTACATCGATTTCCTGGGTGCCATCGGTCTCGAGGTCACGTTCGAGTACTCGAAGCACGACGACGACGCCCTCAACGACACGGTGGACTACAAGCGGCTGCTCGTCGGCTTCAAGGTGATCGACAACACCCACGAGGAGATCCAGCCCTACGTCACCGTCGGTGCCGGCTTCCACGACGTCGAGTACGTCAACACCGACTACGGGATCGACGGTTTCGGCGGATACGTCGGGGGCGGCATCGACTTCTATCTCGACCCGATGTTCTCGATCGGCGTGGACCTCAAGCTCCACTGGTGGAGCGGCGAGGATGATCTGCTCGTGCCCGGCGACGGCTTCACGCCCGCGGCGGGGGTCAGCTTCCTGGTCCATTTCTAGGGCCGGGGCCGGCGGGGACGGGGGGGGCGGAGGGCCGCAAGCGAGCGACCTTGACAGGGGCCTCTAAGGCCGTTAGGATTGTGTCGTCTTGTCTCTGTGGGGATGGGGAGCATACCGAACCGTGGTGGATCGACATACCGCGACTTTGGCGCGCACTGCGGCGCTCTGTGCGGCATTGGCAATAGCGGGCTGCGCGACCTCCGTGGAGAGGATGGCGCCACAGGGGGCAGCTCTCCTCGAACCGGCCGACTTCGCCGCTGCAGCACAGCCGGCGGCGGACGACCTCTGGGAGTGGCCCTTCGACGAGGCGCCTCTGGCGGTGCCGGGGCTCTTCCTCGGGGGGCTGGGGCAGGGCGTCGCGGCGGGCATCGCATACCTCGCCCCGCGCGACGACCACCGCGACTGGCTGGAGGACGGCTACTACGTCCACGTCCGCTACCTCTACGAGCTGAGCCTCCTCTTCGCATGGGAGTTCGACACCGGCATCTACCGGGCCGACAACAAGCTGAAGGGCATCGTGCCGGGCGAGAAGGACGTCGAGGCACTGCCGGTGAGGCTCACGCTGCAGGTTCACTCGGATATCAAGGACATGAACGCCCGCCTGTACCTCCTGGCGGGCGGCGGTTACTTCATCTACGACGACGAAGTGGTCGACGACGAGTGGGGCGTACACTGGGGTCTCGGGGCGGAGTTCGGCGGCTTGGAGGCCAACTTCAGCGCGCGCCTCGAAGCCGGCCACCTGCGCCTCACCGACTCCGGCGTCAACCAGTGGACGGGGGCCCTCGTCCTATACTACAAGTTCTGAGTGCGCTCCCGCAGATTTGCCCGTGAGGAGGCAATTCCGATGATGCGGATCAGATCGTCTCACGCCATTATGCTCGCGGCGCTCGTCGCCGCCGGAGCCATCATCGCAAGTTGCGGCGGGGGAGGCGGAGGCGGTGGGGCCGTTTTCAGCATCTCGAGCGTCTCCCCTCCCGGCGGCAACGACGCCGGCACGAACGAGGTCACCGTGAGCGGCAATCTCTTCGAGGACGCCGTGGCCGAGGTCTACTTCGGGACCTACGACGAGCCCACCTTCCCCGCCGGCATGACCCAGGCGACCGCTTACCCATCGACGCGCAACACGACGACCATCGTCTGCACCGTGCCCGCGGGGACGGGGACCGTGGACGTGGTGGTCTACAACCCCACCGACGACGTCGAGGCAATCAAGGCCGGCGGCTACACCTACGTGACCGAGCCCGACGTCACCGCCATCTCCCCCGCGGTGGGGTCCACGGCCGGCGGGCGTATCATCACCATCACCTGCTCCGGGACGCCGCCCTTCGTGAACACGCCCGCGACGCCGAGGGTCATCTTCGACTACGGCGGGACCGATCCCGTCGAGGCGACGGGCGTCACGGTCGACAGCACCACGCAGATCAGCTGCATCCTCCCCGCGCACGCGGCCGCGGCAGGCGTGACCGTCTGGGTGCGGAACGGGGACTACGGGACGGACACCATCGGCGGCTTCGACTACGTCCAGGGCATGATCGGCTCCGGCGACGGCGCCGACACCACCCACGCAGACGACAGCGGCTCGACGACGATCTACATCGACGGCAGCGACTGGCCGAAGCCGTCCGAGGACATCGACGCCCTTTCCACGGTCACCATCGACGGCGCTCCGGCCGCCGCCACGCCCGATGACACCACCGACATCGTCGTCGTCACCGTGCCGCCGCTCCCGGAGGGCTTCCACGACGTCACCGTCACCACCAACGGCGGCGTCAACCCGGTGACGCTCACTGATGCCCTCTACGTCACGAACCCCTCGACGACCATCTACGTCTCCGACGCCGGCGACGACGCCACCGGCGACGGCTCGGCGGCCAACCCCTACCGGTCCATCTCGGAGGCCATAGCCAGCGGCAGTCCCGAGACGGGCTGGACCATACTGTGCCTCTGCGAGCTCACCCCGCCCGCCGTCTTCAGCGCCGCTAACGGCGAGACCTGGCCCCTGCCCATGCCGTCGGGCGTCAGGCTCCAGGGGCTGGGCCAGGGCGTGACGGACATCGTGGGCGACTCGAGCCAGTCGACCTCGATGATCTTCGCCCAGGAGCTCGGCGCGGGCAGCGTGATCGACCGCTTCACCATGCGGAGCGCCAACAGCAATGCGGGCACGTCGCCGGGCGGGGCGGTATTCGTCAACGGCGGCGAGCTCGCGGTCTCCAACTGCCGCTTCTGGAACAACCAGGTGGATGGGGACGGCGGAGCCATCGCCGTGGCGAAGGTCGCGGTGACGCTCGACGCCAGGTTGACGGTCTCCGACTGCTCCTTCGAGTACAACTGGGCCGATCTGTCGGGCGGCGCCATAGTGGTCGGCCCCGAGTCGGCGCTCTACGTCACGGGCAGCACCTTCTCCTGGAACGAGGCCGACAAGGACCTCAACACGACGGGCAATGGCGGCGCGATCGCAGTTGGCGACGTGGATTCCGTCGTCGCGGCCACCGACTGCACCTTCGACAGGAACCTGTCCTACTGCGGAGGGGCGATCTCGATCTTCCCCGTCGGGCCGCGGGTGAGCCTGACGGGCTGCACGATATACGATAACCACGCCGACCTCGCCGGCGGCGGGATCTATTCCTTCGGCGACGACATGCTGATGCAGAACTGCCTCGTCGAGTACAACTACGCCGCGACCGATGTCGGCGGCGGGGTCGTCCTCGCCGACAGCGGCGACGACACCGTGCACCTCCTCAACAACACCTTCGTGCGGAACGAGACCGACTACGGCTTCTCCCGCATCAGGGGCGACGCCGTCTTCATGACCAATATGGCCGATGCCGCCGCCAACGAGTGCTTCCCGAGGTTAACGAACAACATCTTCGCCTACAACCGGGATGATTTGCTCTTCGGCTGGCAGGTCTCCGAGTACCCCATCGAGTCCACCAACCACAGGTGCGATCCCTACGTCGACTACAGCTGCTTCCACGCCGGCGGCGTGAGCTCGAACGACTACGCCGACGGGTTCGTCGGCTTGAGCGTCGAGCCCGAGGATGACTATCTGCCGACGAACGGCGGGCCGGGAACGGCGTTCTCGCAGCCCTACGTCAACACGGGCAACATCTCCGAGGACCGCCTCGAGATCTCCGACCCCGACTTCGTCAACGACACCGGGCCGACCTACAACTGGCATCTCATTGGCGGCAGCCCCTGCTCCAACGCGGGCGACCCGGCCAGGTACGACCCCGACGGCTCGCGGAGCGACATGGGGTGCTACGGGGGCTACGGGGCGGAGCTGCTCGACAACGGCGGCACAGTGGGCCGCGTGCTCCTCCTCGACGGGGCCGACTCGCAGACACTCGACACCGTGAGAGTTCACACTGCGGGCCCGACGCTCGGAAACAACGGCACAGCGTCGGCCGATCCCGGCGCCATTGTGGCCGACGCCGCGCAGTTCGACTCATACGCCGTGGTGCTCGTGGCGGACCAGATCCGCAGCCACATGGTCAGCCTGGACTCGGGCGCCATAGTCTCGACGCCGCTGGGTACCGATGCCACGCCGACGGCCACGGCCGCGGAGCTTGCCGTCGACGGCAACCGCGTCTTCGTCTCCGACAACGCCCAGGTGCTCTATTACACTATCAGCGACGTGGACGGCGATCTCACCTACGTCGGCAACCAGGCCGTCACCGGCCAGCAGGACGATATGCTCGTCCTGAACGGCTACGCCGTCAGCTTCAACCGCGCGACGGGCGAGATGCACAGCTACTCCGCCGACGAGACGGCCATAGCTCTGGTCGACACCCTCGATCTCGGCACCGACACGTACCACGATGCCGAGGTGGTCGCGGGCCGTTACATCGTCGTGCGCCTCGACGACGCCACCAACGAGAAGCTCCAGGTCGTCTCGGTGAGCCCGACCGACGGCACGGTAGCGGTCGTCGGCGCGGCCCTCAACACCGGCGACGGCACGAACCTGGCCGACGCCATGGTCGTCAACTCCAATAAGGTCGTCATCGCCAACAGCAACGGTAACCACGTCCGCGTCTTCGCCGTGAACCTGAGCGGCGCCATATCCGAGGCCACGGGCTCCCCCTTCAGCACCGAGGGAAGCGTCAGCGGCGGCACCGGGACGAAGTCGCTCGCCTCCGGTGACGCCTTCGTCTACTGCTACAACGCCACTGACGGGGACATCTCCGTCTTCACGATGGACGTCTCGACGGGCGCTCTCAGCGCGGGCTTCACGACGGTTCCGTTCACGCCGGCCGACGCCGAGACGGGCCGGGGCGGGCTGCTTTATCTCGGAGGGAACCTGCTGCTCGCGACCGACGACGCCGTCGGCGCCAACGAGGATCTCCACCTCTACACCACGACCGGCGCCGGGGTAATATCGGAGATACTCGACGGGACGGACGGCTGGCCGTGCAACACTGTCGACCCGAAGCCGCTCCTCCACATGAGGTAGCCGCCGTCTGGCGGCGCCTGTTCGCCTCAGGAGCCCGGTGGATTTTCAGTTGTCGAACAGCGGCGCGGCGGGCACTCCCGCGGCGGCTAGTCGTCGCGGGCCTTCTCCCCGGCTTCCGCTTTCCCGCCCGACGAGACGGCCGGCAGTGTGACGGTGAAGGCGGCGCCCTCGCCGAGGGCACTCTCCACGCGCAGGTCGCCGCCGTGCGAGCTGACGATCCCCAGACTGGTGGACAATCCCAGCCCCGTCCCCTCGCCGCGGCCCTTGGTGGTGAAGAAGGGCTCGAAGATCATGTCGATCTGCTCCGGCCGGATGCCGACGCCGGTGTCGGAGATGCGGGCCCTGATCACAGGATCGCCCGGTTCCCACAGGGGAGCCGCCTCGGGGCCGGCGTCGCTGCGGCGCAGGTGGTAGAAGCTCGCCTTCGGCGGGTCGCTCTCGCGGCGCGGGGCCGACTGCGGCGGGACGTCGTCCTCGGCGGCTCTGTCGGCGAAGACGGAGACCTTCAGCTCCCCCCCGGTCGGCATCGCCTGGACGGCGTTGAGCAGGATGTTCATGAACACCTGCTTGAGCTCGTCGGCGTTCCCGATGACCTCGCACGGGCCTTCGGGGATCTCGGCCGTCGTCCTGATCCTCGAGAAGTGTATCTGGGGCCCGACGAGATCGATCGTCTCGGCCACCAGGGCGGCCACGTCGAGCCGGGCTCGCCTCGCCTCCATTGCGCCCACGGAGTGGCGGGAGAAGTCCAGCAGCCGGTCGAGGGTGCTGCGGATGCGGCGCACCTCGCCCGACATCTCGTCGAGGAACTCCAGCCCTCTTTCCTTCTCCGGGTACTCGGCGACCATCAGCTGGATGAAGCCCGACAGTGCCCCGAGGGGGTTGTTGACCTCGTGGGCGATGCCGGCCGCCATCTGGCCGATCGCCGCCAGGCGCTCGGAGCGCTTCATCTGGAACTCGAAGCGCGACATCTGCTGGCGCCGCCCGTCGGCCGCCCTCGCGAGCACCTCGAAGAGAAGGCTCTCCATGAGGTCGCCGCGGTCGGTCGACTTGTCGATGAGCCCGGCCGCCACCTCGGCGCCGATGGCCCTCGCCGCCATCCGCACCAGGCTGTCCCACTGTTCCTTCTCACCTTCGGTCATCTTGGCCTCCCGTCGCCGCCGCCGCCGCGATTCTAATCGAGCGCCCCCGGGCCTATCAAGCGAAGCTCGGCTCGCATGCGGCTCGGGCGACCCCACGCATACTGACAGGAAAAAGGCTTTACTTAGTTGGCAGATGGGTGTTAGAATTTGAGCGGGGAGCCTGTTTCCACACCGAGTCATTCCGGTGCAGGGGAAAGAAGGCAGGGGGGTGCATAAGTGGCTCGGGCCACGGATAACGTCTTCGGCGCGGTCGCCGTGGAGTGGGGCTTCTGCTCGGCCGAAGAGATCGAGGAGTGCCTTAACGCCCAGCACGAGCTCGCGGAGCGGGGCGAGAAGGTCCCCCGCCTGGGCGAGCTCCTCGCCCACAAGGGCTTCATGACGCCGGACCAGGTTCGGGCGGTCCTCGACGGCCAGCACCGCCAGGCCGAGGGGCTCTTCGGCGAGATCGCCGTCCGCTGGAAGTTTTGCACCCAGGAGCAGGTCGACGAGGCCCTCCGCGGCCAGAAGGAGCGCGACGAGGCCGGCGAGCGCCACGCCCGCATCGGCGAGATACTCCACGCGGCCGGGCAGCTCAAGAAGCACCAGGTCCGGGCGATTCTCCAGGCGCAGCGGAAGAAGATCGCCGTCTGCTCGGGCTGCGGCAAGCGCTTCAACGTCGCCGGCTATGAGTACGGCGCCAAGCTCCGCTGCGCTGACTGCGGCACCGTCACCATCCTCCGCCAGGACCCTCGCGAAGCGAAGCGCGTCGAGGAAGACGACATCGAGGTCGCGGGCACCGTCTTCATCCCGAAGAAGGACCTCCCCGTCAAAGAGGAGCCGCGCCTGGCCATCGGCGGCTACGAGGTCTACAGCAAGCTCGGCGCCGACGCCACCGGTACCATTTGCAAGGCGCGCCACCTGGAGTCGGCCGCCGACGTGGCCCTCAAGATCATGCACGCAGCCGCGATGCAGGACCCGGCCTTCCTGAACCGCTTCATCGAGGAGGGCAAGCTCGCCACCTCCCTCGACCACCCGAGCCTGAAGAAGCTCTACGAGGTGGGGGTCGAGGAGGGGCGATATTTCTACTCGACCGAGTACGTCGAGGGAGCGAGCATCCGCCGGATCATAGAGTCGGGCAGGCTCTTCACGCCCGTCCAGGCCCTGGACGTGGCGATACAGATCGCCAGCGCCATCGAGTATGCGCACTCGCGGGGCGTCGTACACGGGGACCTCCGCCCCTCGAACATCCTCATCACCGTCGACGGCCAGGTCAAGATCGACGGCATGGGCATGGCCAAGGACGTGGCGGGCAACCTCCGTAGGCTCGCCGCCACGGGCGAGACGCTGCCGCTCTACCTTGCCCCGGAGCTCGCCGTCAACCCCGACAGGCCCGAGCCGGCCGCCGACATATACTCCACCGGCGCCGTGCTCTATCACATGCTGACCGGCCAGCCCCCCTACAAGGGCGAGTCGCCCCTCGAGGTCCTGATGCGCGTCTCCGAGGAGACTCCGGCGAGCGTCCACGAGCGCAATCCCGACGTGCCGCCGTTCCTCAGCGGCATCGTCAGCCGGATGCTCTCGCCCGAGGTGAAGGACCGCCAGGAGAGCGCGGCGGATTTGCTGCTTGAGCTCCGCGCGGCCCACGAGAAGATGAGGAAGGAGGCCGAGAAGGGCGTCCACGGGACCCCCGCGAAGGCGATGGCGCCGGTCGCGTCGCTCGCCAGGGGCGCCCACGAGGTCCAGCCGACGGTGAGGGGCATGCCCCCCGTCAGCGAGACGATCCGGCACCGCGTGGAGCGGCGCGAGAGTTCCTCGGCCGGCGTGTGGATCGCCGTGGCCCTCGTGGTCGGGGCGATCGGCGCCGCCGGCGTCGTCTTCATGACGCGGTCGGGGCCCGTCATAGGCGGAGGCCCTCCTCCCGAGGAGCGGCCGACGGAGCCTGAGCGCCCGAAACCCAATCCCATCCTGACGGCGGCCGAGAAGAAGCTCGAGGCCGAGTACCGGTCCCTCGTCGAGTACCGCGACGCCAACCCCGATGACCCCGAGATGGTCTACGGCCGCTACCAGCGCTTCCTCGCCGACTACGAGAACTCCCAGGTCGGCAAGGCCTACGTCCAGCAGGCCGTGGCCCAGGCAAAGGAACTCCGCCGCAAGACCGCCGAGGCCGTCTACGAGAAGGCGAGGGACAACGCCAGGGAATACCTCGCCATGAAGAACTTCAGCAAGGCCATGGAGGGCTTGCGCGAGTTCCTCGACGACTACGGCGAGGCCGAGGCGGCCGGGAGCGCGAGGACTTTCCTCCGCAAGCTCGGCGAGCGCCAGTCCGAGGCCTATCGCAACGCCCGGCAGAAAGCCGAGAACTACGTTGCCCGCGGCAAAATCGCCGACGCGAAGGGGCTGCTGCGCGAGATCGCCGACGGCTACACCGAGCAGTTCGCCGACCCCGCGCGCAAGCGGCTCGCCGAGCTCGACGCCGCACAGGCCCCCGTCCCCCAGCCGCCCGCCCCCGAGCCCGAGAAGCCCGAGGAGACGGCGGCCCAGCAGAGGATCAACGAGGAGGCGGCCGAGAGGGCCCTCGCCGCGCTCAAGCCCGGCGTGCGCGACCAGATCAAGATATTCGGCTTTCAGAAGGCGGCCTCCATGGCCGCGGCCGGAGCGGCGCGCCACACGGGCACCACCCACGCGAAGGAGATGCTGAAGGTCGAGCGCGACGTCGAGGTGATCCGGTCGCTCATCAAGGCCTACGTCGACCGGATCAACTCCGGCGCCGTCAAGGGCCTCGCCGTCAAGCACGCGGGCAAGAAGCTCCCCGTCCGCTCGGCGACGGAGCTGGCGCTCAACTTGCGCGACAGGACCGGCCTCAGCTTCAAGGTGGCCTGGCACAGGATCGACGCCGAGGAGGCCAACGTCATGCTCCTCAGCCTCGTCGACAAGAAGTCGGGCAAGGAGAACCTGGCGCTTGGGCTCCTGTATCACTACCGGGACCAGGCCGGCTGGGCGAAGGTCCGAATGGCCGCGGCCAAGCGCCTCGGCGAGGACACGTCGCGTCTGGAGGAGCTGATACTCGCCGCCGAGAAGCCCGCAGCCGAGCCCCAGGGCCCCGCCGCCGGCCCGGCCGCCGAGGTCCCCAAGGCGACCACCACGGTCTACGCCTTCGACGATGCCAAGGATCTGGCGAAGTTCGAGAAGGTGGCGGGCACGTGGGCGGTCGAGCGCGGGGCGCTCAAGGGCACGGGCGATCCGGCGTCGCTCCAGATGTTCGCCGAGGAGCTGACCGAGCTCTCGGGCCGCGCGCGCTTCGACAAGCTCGATTGCACGGCGCAGATCGCCGCCGGCGGCTGGCTCATCTCGTTCAACCTGGCCCAGAAGACTGTCGTCTTCTCGGGCGAGGGCGGCAAAAGGAGGGAGATATCCTTCCCCCCGGCCGCCAACACGTGGTACGACTGGGCCGTCAGGATGGAGCGCAAGGACGCCAACACGGTCCACGTCGGCTTCTACCTCGGCGGCAAGCTCCAGGCGTCGTTCGGCGACCCGCAGGCCCAGTCGGGGCGAATATATTTCATGGTCGACCGCAACGGCACGCTCCGGCTCGACAACGTGAGGGTCACGGCCCGCCTCGGCGGCACCCCGGCCCCGCGGCAGGCCGACGCAGGCGACGTCAAGCGCTTCAGGAGCGCCGGCTGGCGAATCGTCTCGGGCGAGTGGTCCATGGACACCGACGGCGTCATCACCGGCAGGTCGAAGGGCGGCAAGCCGGCCGAGGCGACGAAGGCCGTGCAGCTGCCGTTCCAGCTGGGCGTCTCGGTGAAGGGCACGGCCACCTTCGCCGGGGTCTCGTTCGGGCCGCGCAAGGACTTCGGCGTGGGCCCCTCCGACAAGTGGCGCAAGATCTCTATCAAGGCCCAGTTCGATGTGGATTTCACCATCGACAACCTTCGCCAGTGGGGCGCCGGCGACCACACGGCCGTCGTCCGTCCCGGCAACCTGGGCGATACGGCCATCCTCAAGGTCGACGGCGGCGTCGCGGAGTTCAAGGGTTTTGACGTGATGCCGCTGAAGTGACGGCGCGTCGCGCCCCGCGGCTCTCACGGTGACATGATAACGCTCCTCTCCATGCGGGAGCGCACGGCCGCAGCTCTCATCGAAATCAACCATCGCTCCCCTCTCCCGGAATGAAATGTCCCGCGGAGGACGAAGTGCTGCCGCCTCCGCCCGCGAATGTACCGGGGTCTTCTCCCCTGCTGCAGGAACCGGTACCGGGTACTTACGGACCGCCAGACAGGCTCCGCGCCGCCCGGGCTTACGTGGCGCGTGGGCCTGCGGCCCGCGTTCCCCACGGGGCCCCGGACTCCGCCAAGGCACGGCGCCTGGCTCGGCCGTTGGCCCCGGTTGTGTCACGCTATGTCATACGCCTCCCTTCGGGGGAGCCGGAGTTATCGTCCCCCCTCACCCTATGCCGTTTTTATGCATATCCCGCGCGCACTACAGAGGTATGCCAGGGCAGCTAAGTCCTTTATTGATGGGGGTTTACGGGGTTTTTTCGCGGGGGCGAGAAAGATTGGAATATGCCATAGTGGTGGGTTTTTTCGGGTGGGGGGGTGGCGGGGCCGCGCGCCCCGCAGATAGTCCGTTACCTCCGAGCGCCCCCGGCTGTTCGATACCTCCCGGGGGTGATGAGATTGCGGTTCCCGGCCCGCCGGTGCCACGGCTTCACCATCGTCGACCTTCTGGTCGTGTTAGTCGCCCTGGTCGTCCTCGCGGCGATCCTGCTGTCCGTTTCGACGGGCGTCCGGACCGGCCCTAACCGCCTCAGGTGCTATACACAAATGCGCACGTTACACCGGGGCATCGTGATGTATCGCGACAGCCACCTCCACTGGCGTGACGACGCGTTCCCCTACCGGCTGACAATGCTGAAATCCATCGAGTATAAGGAGAGCTTCCTCTGCCGCCAGGATGATTCCCAGGGCATGCAGGGAGGCCAACCCGACGATGCGACGGGCGCGCAGTACGCCGAGCTCGACGAGCACGACAAGCCAGGCTGCCTGCCGCTCTCCTACAGGTACGAGCTCTCTGGGGCCGAGTGCTCCTGGGAGTGGCGGGGCGCCGTGGGGCCCGAGGGCGGCTACTTCACCGACGTCTCCCAGATCGACTCCGACGGCGACGGCGTCGCGAGCTGGGGCGAGGTGAAGTGGGCCCAGCTACGCTTCGGCGATGCCTGGCTCCACGGCCAGGGGCGCAAGACCTACGACCCCGGCAAGTTCCCAATCCTCAGGTGCTTCTGGCACGCGACAGAGACCAACTCAGACAGGCCTGTGCTCAACCTCGCATTCAATGGCAACGTCTACTGGAGCGCCCTTCCCATGGTCCCGTGAGACCGTCAGGCAAGCCTACTTCCTGTAATGCCCCACGATCCGGCTCACCGAACCCTCGATGTCTTCGGCGTCGTAGGCGACGCCGAGCTTCTCGCAGTGCTTCTTCAGCCCGTCGCGCCACTGCATGCCGTAGAGAATCTCGCGCGGCTCGACGCCGTGGTCGCGTATCCTCTCCATCCACTGCCGCCCCTTGACGCGGTGGTCCCTTGAGAGGCGGAAGCGGTACGCGCAGAGCCCGTAGAGGCCGCCGTAGTTCAGGTCGTCGACGAACTTCCGGTACTGCGCGGGCGTGAGCTGCGGCTTCGAGAGCGGCGGCCGCCAGCCGTCGTGGAAGATGATATCCGCCGCGCCCGAGAGCCCCGCCGCCGCCGTCTTCTCGTCGAGCGGCTCGGCCGACTGGTCGTGGAACTGCACCTGCACGAGGCCGCTGACCAGATTCGCCCGCACCGCCAGGCGGCTCGCGTCCGACGCCGGCTCGCCCGGGCGGAGCATCCTCACTGTCACGCCCCATCGCGGGTCAGCGCCGCGGTCCGTCAGGTCGAACCAGTTGGCGCCGCCGGTGCCCATCTCGCAGAAGACCGGCGAGACGCTCGCCTCGCTCGCGCGCCAGATGCGGTAATGCTGCCCGGGGCCAATGGAGAGGCCGCTGAGGCGCCACTTGGGCCAGTGGGGGAGATTCTCTCTGCGCTCCATGGCGGCGAGCCACGCGGGGACGCGCTCGTCGTTCTGGTCGAGGCGGCAGCGCTCCAGCCGGAAACGCCCGGGCGCCGTCGTCTGGATGAGGTTCGCGTTCGGGCCCATCTTCAGGGGAAGCTGCAGCCCCCAGCTCGCGACGCGGCCGCCGCCCGCCGGGACTCGGCAAGCCACCTCGACGCGCACGCCGCTCACGCCGTCGACTTCGGTCGCGCTGAGCTTCGCCGCGAAAGTCGCCGGGCCCGCCTTGCCCGTCGCGAGCACGCCGCCGTCGTCGGCCGCGCCGACCTTCGAGACGACGCCCTTGTGGGTCTCGAGCTTGTCGGCGAGCCGAGCGTCGCCGTCCTTCGGCCGGGCGAGTGTTACATACATGGCGATGGGTTCGGCCAGCGGCGAGGCCGCCCCGACGCCGACCTTGTCGGCCAGGTTGAAGTCGAGCTTCCACTTCGCCTTGCCGGCCGTGATCTCGCCTCCGCCGGCGGGCGCCCGCACCCTGAGAAGCGCCCTCGCGCCGAGGAGACCGGCCACCTCGGTCTGAGCGCCGGCCGCGCCGTACCACTTCTCGGGGAGCGCTCCGGGCACGGGCTTCAGGCTGGGCTTGAGCTCGGGCCACTAGCCGGCGCCCGCCGCGGGCGTGAGGACCCCGATGCCGTAGGGATAGTCGCGCGTCTGGTTGGCGTTCAGGCTCGGGCTGCTCCACCCGCAGTGTCCGGGCCAGCGCTCGGGCGCCAGGCCCGCCAGTGACCGGCTGCGCGCGCCGGCCATGCCGGTGAGCACCGACGCGATCTTCGAACGCAGCGCCCCGTCCTTCGTCAGGTGGTAGCCGATGGCCATGGCGTAGACGAACTGGCCCGGCTTCTTCTGCGTGGCGCCCTTCTTGGCGAGCTCGATGACCCGCTGCTGGAACGCTTTGTCGCCCGAGACCATCGCGTACTCGCCCGCGGCATTGAACAACCCGAAGCTCGGCCCGTAGCCGAGGCGGCGGCCGCCGGTCGGCGGGACGAGGCCGCTCTTGTCGAGTATCTTCCGGCACGCGGCCAGGTACTTCCTGTCGCCGGTCGTCTCGTACTTCCAGAGGAGCGCGTTCGACGCCGAGCCCTGTCCGTCCGAGCCGCCCGAGTTGCAGAGGCGCGACGCGTTGCCGTTCACGTAGACGTAGCCCGCCTCCGAGACGATGTCGAGGCCGTCGGCGATCACGCCGTCGCCGGTGAGGAGGTGGACGATCCTCTGCCCGACCGGGTACGAGCCGCGCATGCCGATGTAGGGGCATCCGAAGGGCTGCACGTTGTGGCGGTGGCTGCAGCCGGTGGTGGTCCACCAGTTCTTCGTGTTCTCGAGGTGGTACTTCGTGTGGACCATGTTGGTGTCGTAGTTTATGCGGTTAAACGCCTCGCCCGCCTCCAGGTAGCGCCGCTCGAGCGTCCGCAGGTACTGGAGCATCAGGATGTGGCCGACTCGCCCCGCGCCGTCGTTCAGCGACCAGCCCCAGCGGCCGTAGTCGCGGTCCCAGCGGTCGTGGCGGTGGATTGTCCCGAAGCGCGTCTGCCAGAATCCGAAGTCGATCTTCCCGTACCAGTTGAAGAGGTCCTGGCAGTAGAGGTGGTAGTCCATCTCGCGGCGCGTCGAGGCGTCGAGCCTGGCGTGAGCGCCCGTCGTCTGCTCGGGCGCGAACGGGCCCAGCGCCAGCGTCGAGCCGTACCACGACGGCGGCGCCACGAGCATCGCACGGCCGGCGAGCGCTTTCACCGCGTCTGGCGCGGCGCCGGCGGGGGCGCCCTTGCCGAGCGATATGACGAAGTTGTGGCTCTTGGCGATGCCCCGGGCGGCGTACTTGGCGTAGCGCTTCATGGCCGCGGCGTCGCGCGGGGTGCCCGACTCGCCCACCGCCCACTCGCGGGCGTAGCGGCGGAGGTCCCAGACGCCGGCCGCCGTCGGCCAGAAGTCTATCCACGCGGCCCCCCCGGACCGGGTGACGGCGCAGGGGCGGTTCTCCCAGCCCTTGCGTATCATGGCGAAGCCGCCCTTCACGGGAGCCCAGCATAGGCGCGTCTGCTCCCTGGCGACCGAGAGCGTTCCGTTCTCCTGGGCGAGCTCCACGCCGGGCTCGAGCACCACCGTGCCGCGCGATCCGGCGAGGCCGGGCAGCTCGATCCCCCAGCGGGCGATGTAATCGCAGTCGGGCTCGCCCGCGAAGATGATCTGGTGCTGGCCGTAGACGACGCCCGTGCCCCTGTAGAAGCTGAGCCGCATCGAGAAGGGCATCTTTCCGGAGCCCTCCCCCTGCAGGACGCGGGCAGGCATCGTCGAGCCGAAACGCGGCAGCAGGATCCTCCCGCGCACCCGCACCGTCACCCGTATGGGACCGGGCGACTCGATGGCCACCTCGTCGATCGCGACCTTGCCGACGTCGAGCGTCGCGGACGTGTCGCGGCATACGTACGTATGCGCGGGCAGCGCCTTGCCGCTCGTCCCGTCGGGGATGCGGAGCGTGTTCACGACTAGCCGCGCCGGCCTGTCGGCAGCTATGACACTCCTGCCGCCCAGCGAGAACTCGTCCAGCACGCCGCCGCCGGATTTCTTTATCGCTGCCGATATCCCGCCGCCGGAGACGGCCGCCCCGTCCCCCTGCATCTCGGCCTTCAGCGGATCGCGCACCGCTGCGCGCCGGACTGCCGCTCCGTACTCGAGCTTGAGTGCCTTTGCGGCCGCAGGGCTCAACACGGCGTCGACCATCACCCACTTGACGCTGCCGTCGGGCCAGACGGCGGTGCGGGTCACCTGGCAGGGCAGTTCGCGGCCGTTCGCGCCCAGGAGGCGGATGTTCTCCGCCGACTTCAGACTCCCCTTCGGGAAGGGGATGCCCCCCGACACCGGCACCGGGTCGTCGAGCGCCCCGGCGGGGAAGTCGCCCCTCAGCGGCACGGTGGCTCCCATGACAGAGGCCGCCGCCGAGAGCACCAGTGTGGTGATGGCCAGCGCCAGAGCCGCTTTGCAGGATCTCATGCTATCTCCTCCGCCGATGGTCGGAATACCCGTATCCCCTATGATATACACCGGAAGGGGGGCTTCGGCCGCTGGTATATACCACGACGCGCTAGTGGGATTGCATGGCGACGCGCTAATTGGGCTTGACCCGGCATCGCAGAATGCTTAGTCTCTTCAGGTCGAACGGGGTCCCGCAATGGTGCTCTCCAAAGGCGATACCGGTCATATCATCACGATGCCGCCTGTCACGGCTGCACACGCCGACTGGCCGGCCGGCCGGGCGCGCGCCGCGCGAAACTGACTCATCCTTTACAGGAGAAGACAGATGAAACAGATCGTCATCGTCATGCCGAACCGGTCCGGCATCCTGGCGGACATCTCGACGGCCACGGGCAACGCCGGGGTCAACATAGAGGCCCTCGAGGGCGATACGGTCGGCGAGATGGGCGTGGTGCGACTGACGGTCGACGATTACGACAAAGGGGTAGTGGCGCTTCGTGAGGCCGGCTTCCACCCGCTGAGCGCGGAGGTATTCCTCATCAAGCTCGAGGACGAGCCGGGCTCGCTGGCGCAGATCGCGCAGCGGTTCAAGGATGCGGACATCGACATCAAGAGCCTGCGCGTGGTCAGCCGCGACGGCAGGCACGCCATCGCGGCCATCTCCTGCGAGAACGTCCCAGAAGCCAAGGGCCTCGTGAAGGACATCCTCGTGAGCTGACGCCCCCGCGCCGCCCGAGCGCTACTCGGCGCGGAAGAAGGCTGTCGCCTCGGGAGGCACCGAGACCATCGTCATCTGGCCCGCCCCGTCCACGGGCTGCCCCCAGCCGTCGCGCCCGGCATCGACGTAGCGGCCGAACCACTCCCGCAGCCGGCCCTGCATCTCGCTGATGCGCTCCGCATGGGAGTCCTCGGCCGCGAGGTTCTCGCGCTCGCCGGGATCATCGACCAGGTCGTAGAGCTCCGTCTCGCCCGCTCCGCCGCCGCGGCCGTCGGCGTGGCGCTCGACGTACTTCCACCCGCGCGTGCGGATCATCCGAACGGGGCCGTACTCGTCGAAGACGACGACCTCCTCGCGGCCCTCCTGCTTCTGGCCGTCGAGCACGGCAGCGAAGCTCGAGCCCGGCAGCGTCTCGTCGCCCAGCGGCGGCAGGCCGAGGTACTCGACAAGCGTGGGCATGAAGTCGTAGCCCGAAGCCATGGCGTCGGTGACGGCGCCTTCGGCGATCCGGCCGGGGTGCGAGAGGATCAGCGGGACCTTGACCGAATTCTCGTACATGTTGAGGGGATTCGTCCCGTTCCCCTTGCCCCAGAAGCCGTGATGCCCACAGCTGAAGCCGTTGTCCGAGGTGAAGACGATGAGCGTCCTTTCGCTGAGGCCGAGCTTCTCGACCCGGTCCATGATCCGGCCGACGTTCCGGTCCATCGCCGTCACGGCTGCGAAGTAGCCCTTCAGCATCTCGCGATTGCCCAGGCAGTTGTCGGTCAGCCCGCGCGCCCAGGGGTGGCGGGGCTCCTGCGGGCACGACTCGAACGGGCAGTCGTCGTAGGAGTCGACGATCTCCTGCGGGTGCCCCGTCCACGGGCTGTGCGGGGCGGTGTAGTGGACCGAGAGGTAGAAGGGCCGCGACGCGTTCCGGTCGAGGAAGGCCAGGGCGTCGTCGGTTATGACGTCGGTGACGTAGCCGGGCTCGTCGACGAGCTTGCCGTCGCGGATCATGGGAGCGTCGTTATACTGCCCCCCGCCCTTCTGGTGGACGAACCAGTGGTCGAACCCGCCCTGGGGTCGGACACTATCGCCGAGGTGCCATTTGCCGCTGAAACCGCAGTGCCAGCCGTTCCCGGCAAGCACCTCGGGGTAGCACTTGAGCCCGTCCAGGTAGCCGATCGCGCCCGGCGCCAGGTTCCCGCCGCGTATCCAGTCGTGGACGCCGTGCTGCGAGGGTATGCGGCCGGTCATCAGGCTCGCGCGGCTTGGCGAGCAGACGGGCGATGTGCAGAAGAAGTCGCTGAAACGCATGCCGCGCGCGGCCAGGCGGTCGAGGTTGGGGGTGCGGATCTCGGGGTTGCCGGCGCAGCCGAGCGCCCAGGGGCCCTGGTCGTCGGTGAGGATGAAGATGACGTTCGTCTTCCCGGTTTCGGGCATGGGCGTGGCCTCCGCGTGCGTGCCTTGATGCTATGCATTCTAGCGCGGCGCGCGCGGGAGTCAAATGACGCCGAGGGCGCTAAAGGGCCATCATTCTGATGAGCTCCGCCCGCAGGACTTCCTCGGCCGCCTCGGAGTACCGGCTCGCGCCCACCTCGTAGCCGCCCGTGTCATACGCCTCGCGGACGGGGCAGTAGCCGGCCCCGCCGGCGTCCACGTATGCCGAGACGAGCGCGCAAGGGGCGGGCGTGCCTTCCTTGACGGCCATCGACGTCTGGGAGAACATCTCGCCGGGGTAGCCCGCCAGGGAGACGGGCCCGAGATCCAGGCGCCTGAGCACGACCCGCGCCGTGCGGCCCTTGCCGCCCTCGACATCGCGGAGCTTGCGCGGGAGCTCTATCGCGTGCTCCAGGCCGCCCACCTTGTCGTCTCCGCTCAGCGCCGCCGCGCCCTCGCACGCCGCCTCGAAGTCCCGGACGAACTCCCCGGCTATCTCGCGGACGGGCTCGAACTCCATCTGCACCCTGATCCTCGGGTCCACGTTGCCCGCGCCGCCGTTCAGCGAGAGGACCGGGCAGCCCGTGCGCTCCTCGATCTCCGTCGCCGCCGCGCCGGGCCAGTCCCCGGAGACGAGGTAGCTGCCGCCTCCCATGACCACGCCGTGGCAGGCGAAGTTGGCGATGCGGGCGACGGGCTCGCCGCCCGGGCCGTCGAGCGCGACGGCGATCACCTCGCGGTCGACGATCCCATCGGGGTTGCAGCCGAGCACCACGGAGCCGTCGGGCCTGCGCTCGCGGCGATTCATTCCGATGCGCGTCTGGCCCCTGCCGACCGCGAGCTTCACCGGCTGCAGCCTGGTCTTTGCGAGCGCCGCGGCGGCGAGGGCGCGGCCCTCCAGCGACGAGAGCCACTCCCGGCTGCCGCCATCGCCGCGCGGGGCCGGGGCCGAATGAGTGTGCGTGCCGGACATGAAGACGTTCGTGCCGGCGACGCCGAGCTCGGATTCGATGTCGGAGCGGATATTCTCGGCAGCGTCTCCGAACCACAGGATGTCCGCCGAAAGCAGAACGGCCTCCGCTCCGCCCGCACTGCGCACGAAGAGCGCCCGCAGCGAGATGGCGTCGTGGATGCCTTCGTAGTCGTGGTCGCGGGCGCCGTAGCCGGCGAGCCGACACGGGACCCTAGGCGTGATGTCGACCTTGGCCGCCCCTGCCTCGAGCGCCATCGCTGGGCCTCCTTCGGCTCGCATTCCACTATCCCGACCTGGCGGCTATGCGCTCAGGCGTACTCGTGCGCCTCCGCCGCCGTCTGCCGGAAAGCCTCTGCGAGCTGGTCGAGGAGCTTATCCGTCGCCGCATAGAGCCAGCCTCCGCCCATCGTCAGCTCGGTCTCGGCGCAGTGCCGCTCGGCGACGGGACAGTCACCCACGTGATACTCTATCTTCCTGGCCGCGTGCGGGCAGTGCCACGGGCAGCCCTTCCCGTAGTAGAGAGCCTCGAGGTGGCGCGCGCGGAGGTGCAGGGGCGTGCCGACGTAGGTGCCGATCGGCACTCCCTTGGCCTGCGCGACCTTCAGATACACGCTCCGCGGCAGTCCGTCAAGCTGCTCTGCGCGGTACATGAAGGGCATGATGTGGAACACGTGCTCGACGTCGGGCGACACGTATGCGGGCTCGATGCCTGGGACGTCCTCGATGCGCTCGTAGAGCGCCATGGCGCTCTTGCGGCGGAGTGCGTTCCGCTCGTCGAGCTTGGAGATGTTGGACTCGATTAGCGCCGCGCCGAGCGGGTGCATGCGGTAGTTCTCGCAGAAATCGCCTATCAGCCGCGAGCGCTCGTCGTCCCCGGGAACGTCTATCTTCTGGCGCGCCGGGTGGGCGCCCACGAGCACGCAGTCGCGGAAGAGGCGGTCGTCGTCCGTGAGGACCATGCCGCCCTCGCCCGCCGAGAGGTTCTTGCTCCCCTGGAAGCTGAAGGCACCGATGTGCCCGAGCGAGCCGACCTTGCGCCCTTTGTAGGCGGCGCCGTGAGCCTGGGCGCAGTCCTCGATGACGACGAGATCGTGCTCGCGGGCTATCTCCATGATCGGGTCCATGTCGACCGGATGGCCGTACAGATGGACCACGAGTATCGCCTTGGTCTGCGGGGTCACGAGGGACGCGACGCTCGCCGGGTCGATCGTGTGAGTCCTCGCGTCCATGTCGGCGAAGACCGGGATCGCGTTGGCGTGCAGTATCCCGAGGGCCGTGGCGTTCCAGGTGTAGGTCGTGGTGATGACCTCGTCCCCGGGCCCCGCGACCGCGCCCACCGCCATGGCGATGGCCGACGTGCCTCCGTTGCACGAGAGGGCGTTCTTCACCCCGCAGTAATCGGCCCAGCCGCGCTCGGCCCGGGTCATGGCGTTGTCGCCCGGCGCGAGCTGCGACAGCGCCTCGTTCTTCAGCACGCGGACGACGGTCTCGACGGTCTCGTCGTCGATCGGAGGCCACGGCGCGAAAGGCTCCGTGACGATCTTCTTGATATCCTCCACGGCCGGCCTGGTCTTCTGGGTGGTCATTCTGCTCCTCCTTTCCCGGCCGAAGCGGCCGAGACGAGATCGCGTGCGGCCCGCGTCGCGGTGACTATGTCGATGCCGCGCTCGGCGAGGCCGTCGATGATGATGTCGAGCTCCCTTGCCTCGGGATCGAACCCGAAGACGGACCACGGGTGGAAGGCGAGGCTGATGAAGGGCAGGCCCGCCTCCGCCGCCTTATCGACCCAGACGAGGTGGTGCGCGGCGTCCTCCTCGGGCGTCTCGGGCTTGCGCTCCGGGAAGCACCACGGGTGCTCCGGCGGCATGGTGACGCAGGGATGGTCGAGCGAAAAGTCCTTCAGCACGTTGTCGTGCCAGCCGTGGACGGGAAGCTCCCACAGGTCGGGATGGCCGTCGCCGGTGTAGGTGTAGGGCAGCTTGAGCGGCGCGGGCAGGCAGTCCTTGGGCCCGCGCGCGTCGCTCGAGACGTACTCGAGCCCGGCCTCCCGGCAGGCCGCGAGCACAGCCGGCTGGCCCGTGAAACCGCCCGTGAAGCCGCAGGGGGAGCGGAGCCCCTCGCAGGGGCGGCCGAGCACCTCGCGCACCAGGCGCACGCCCTCGAGTATCTCATGCCTCGCCTTCCCGTCGTCCGTCCCCGCGCCGTGGACGGCGGAGTCCTTCAGCAGCGCGTGCGAGTAGGTGTGGCTCTGCAGGTCGAAGAGTTCGTCGTCGAGGATGTCGCGCAGCTCGTCCCCGTGCTCCTCGAGGCAGCGCCCGACGACGAAGAACGTCGCCGGCGCCCCGTGGCGCCTGTGCACGCCCGACACGGCGCGGGCGGCCTCGACGCAGCGCTCGACGCTCTCGAGATCGTACGAAGCGAGGTAATCCATGGCTTTCCCCTTCCGCCCGTAGCTTACACCGCGCCCGGGGGGCGTGTCGATGCAGAATCCTTCGAATGAGGTGCCTTATCCTCCGGGCCGGTTTCTGGCCCGGAACTCCGAGGGCGACAGCCCCGTGGAGCGGCGGAAGAAACGGGAGAAGTAATGCGGGCTCTCGAAGCCGAGCTCGAAGGCGATGCGCTTCACCGGCGAGTCGCTCTCGGAGAGCTGCGTCCTTGCCTCTGCGAGCTTGAGCTCGTGTATCGCCTCGAGCACCGTGCGCCCGGTCGACTCGCGGAAGAGCACCGACAGGTAGTTCGGGGAGAGGTGCGCCGCGCGCGCGACATCGGCCACGGAGAGCGCCTCCAGGTAGTGCGTGCGGACGAAGTCCTCTGCGAGCCTGACCGCCTCGGGGGCGTCGGCCGATTCACCTCCCGAGCCGCTCGCGAGGAAACGGGCCGCGCGGCTGGCGACAGTCGCGAGCGCCGTTCGCAGCTCGACGATCTTCGCGCTGGTCCAGCGCCCTTCGCCAACAAGCTCTGTGAGCCTGGCCACCTGCTGCCCCAAAGCGCCGATCAGTGCGCGGGAGTGAACCGTGTATCCCGATCGCGGGGCGTACTCGGTCACGTGCATGGACGAGACGCCCTCAACGAGGACGAGCCAGAGGAGCTCGTAGCGGCGGCGCGGAGAGTCGCAGCATTCGAAGTGCGGAGTGCCGGGTGCCAGCATGGCGAGGTCCGGCTCGGCGAGCCGGTAGAGGGCGCCGTCGACGGCCAGAAGCGGCGTGCCGCCGAGCGGCAGGCATACTTCCAGCCTCGGGTGCCCGTGGCCGAGCTCGAGAGCACGCTTCGTCGGAGCCGTCCGCTCGCGCCCGTCGGGGAAGTAGAAGGACGGCACGCGAAGGGACTTCCTCTTGACGCGCTTCGGGTGACGGGAGCCGCCGGGCACCAGCGTCTCGGGCGAGAGCGACCCGATCGCCCTGAGCACGGGCCCGGTCACGATCTCGATCGGTTCCCTGCCGGCGTCCTTCACCTGCCGCCTCCCTTCGCGGGCGCGATGTGGAAGCTCCGGAGCTCGCACGGCCCGAGAGTCAACGTCAAGGCTCCACGTCTTGTTTGCACCGCTTCCCCTGTGGCGGCGTCGGTGACGCGGCCACCGCGCACGGCGGCGGCGGGGAGTCCGATGGCGACGTCCTTCTTCTTGCCGAGACCGGTGTTAACCACGGCCAGCCAAGTGCCGTGGCGCTCCGTTCTGATCTCGCGCACCACGATCCCCGGATCGCCGGAAGCGCCCGGCAGGAGCCTGCTCGGCAGGGCCGGCAGGGCGAGAAAGGCCGCGTTAAAGCGCCTGACATGTTCGGGGAAGCCGCGGTTGAAGCTGCTCGAAGAGAGGTACCCGATGTACCGGGGGTCGCCGCGGGCGACGGCGCGTGCCTCGGCGAGCATGCAGTAGGGGCCCGCACGCTCCACGTCCGAGACGAAGTACCCGAGCTTGCTGTCCATCGTGTTCTCGTTCAGGGGGTAGTGCCTGATGACGGCGAGGCCGCCCGGCCCCCGGAACGCGTCGAAGGCTTCTCGCGACGCGACCGTGTAGGCCCGGTTGAAGGGGTAGGTCATGACGACGCCCGGCGTCTTGCGGTAGCGGGCCGGGTCCGGCGGCGGGGCGGAGTGCTGCCACTCCCACTGCCCCCACGTCGGCGGCAGCCGAAGGCACGCCTTGAGATGCTCCCCGGCCGCGACGGTCGGGGCGTAGCCGACGGCCGAGCGCTTCTTGTGACCGGGAGCCGAGAGCAGACGCTTCCAGAGCTCCACGTCGTCAGTGACGACCTTGCCGCCCCAGCCGCCGACGGAGGGCCCGGGCTCCGCCGCGCTGGCGGTGAAGAGCACCGCGGCCCCGGGGACGGCCTTCCCCCGCAGGTGGTCGCGGAGCCCCACGAGGAACTCCCGGCGTTTGCCGTACCACCAGTCGTAGTAGCTCGCACGGAGGGCATCGTTCTTCATGAGCTCGTCCCGGGTCGGCGCGGCGTCCTTTGCGGCGTTGGCCGCGAAGAGCTTGAGACACCGGTCCGAGAAGCTGACGGGCATGTGACTGGGACGCGTGCGGAACCATGCGCCCAGGAATCGCACCTTCGACCTGTGCCGGACGATGGTGGCGTCGAGCAGCCTCTTCGCGTCGGCGAGCGTGTCGGGATCGGTCACGTCGGCGTTGTACTTCTCGCTCCACTTGATGTGAGTGTAGGTCTTCCTGCCGCCGAGGGTGACGCAGCGTTTCTGCGGGCCGATCCCCTGGGGCCCGACGCTCCCGCAGTACTCGTAGTAGGGCAGCACGTCGAGGTCGTGCCTGCCAAGCATCGCGAGTATCCGCTCCCAGCGCTTCGGCGTCTTGCTGGGGTTGTACCAGCTCCACCCGCCGCAGTCCCATCCCTGATTGTGGCCGAACTCGAGGAGGTCCTTGCAGAACGTGTCGACGCCAAGGAACCCCATCAGGCGGGCCTTGTACTCGTACCAGTCGGTATCGCTCCCGACGCCGGGCTCTTCCCCTGCGAGGACGCCGTCAGCCATCTCCTCGCGCCAGAAGACGTGGCGTCGCGGCAGATCCTCCGGCGGGCGTCTGAGCTTCACGGCGAGATCCCCGGGCCTCGGGACCCGGAAGAGGCGGATGCGTGAGACTGCGGCGCCGGCCGAGAGGGGTGCGTTCAGCTGCTTCGACTGGGCGATGATGACGCGAAAGCCGTCGGCGGGCCCGTCGGGACGCTTGCCGGCCCCGCGAGCCGCCTTCACGCCGCTGAAGCGGTCGTGGAGGTAGAAGAGCATCTGCCAGGTGCGGTACTCGCCCGACAGGGGGAGCTTGAGCGATTCGACGTTGTTGTCCGTGTGCGTGTAGAGGACGTCGCCCAGGCACTGCCCGGTCGCGAAGCCCCGGGCCGTCTCGCAGCCCCGGTTCACGATGAAGATGGTCCGGGGCCTGTCCTCGGGGTACTCCACCTCGAGGAGGTAGCACGCTCCGGCCTTCAACCCCTTGCCTCTCCCCACGCGATAGGCGAAATACCTGGCCTCGTTCGCGGGCGGGAGCAGCCGGCACCGCTTCCCTAGGACGGTTTCGACGCGGCTCCCGCCCTCCGGGTGCTCGGTGAAATCATGAGCGCCGTCGCTCCCCGCGCAGTCGATCAGGTCCACGAGCGGGAGATCACCGAAGGGGGCCCCGGCGTCCGCGGTGACGGCCCCCGGGGCCGCCCGCCCGGCGAGGAGCGTCACGCCGGCGAGGGCCGACAGCAGTGAGATGCTCCGGCGCATGGCTCTCCTCGGCGCTGATGGCGGGCCCGTCCGCCCGTCTCCGTCTCCATTCTAGCCCTCCGTGAGCGGCGCTGCAATCGATCCTTGCGCAGGCGTTTTCCACTTGTCCGGGAGCCGGCCTCGGACATATAATTCCCTGCAGGCGCAGGGCGGTTTCTGGCAGGCCCTCGCGTCCAAGCGACTTGCTTCCGATGCCTCCGGATCTCTTGCAGGGAGCGCCACCATGGGTGAAGCAACCGCCGTAGACCTGGATCCTCTCGATGCGATCCTCTCCCGCCTCGGCGATGTCACTGCCGACAAGCTGATACCCATGCTCCAGGAGATCCAGGGGGAATACGGCTACCTGCCTCCCGAGGCGCTCATGGAGGCGAGTTCGCGCACGGGCATCCCGGCGAGCCGCATGTACGGCGTTGCCACTTTCTACGAGCAGTTCCACCTCGAGCCGCACGGCCGGCACACGATAAGGTGCTGCCGGGGCACCGCGTGCCACGTCCGCGGGGGGCGGGAGATAATCCGGGCTGTCCAGCGGGAGCTGGGCGTCGAGGAGGGCGAGACCACGGAGGACATGAAGTTCACCTTCGAGACGGTGGCGTGTCTGGGGACCTGTTTCCTCGCACCGGTCATGATGGTCGACAACGACTACTACGGGCTTCTCACTCCTGACAAGGTCAAGAAGGCCCTGGACAGCTACTCATAGGGATCGGGGACAATGGCGACCGAACGGATCACATCGGCGGAGGATCTGGCGCGACTGAAGGAGTCCGTTCTCGAAGAGAGCGGGAAGTTCCGGGCTCGCGTGCTCATCTGCATGACGGGATGTCGTGCCCTCGGCGCCGCAGACGTAGCGCGCGCCTTCCGCGACGGGCTGTCGGCGGCCGGACTATCTGACGAGGTCGCCGTCGTCGAGACCGGGTGCATAGGTTTCTGCGCGAAGGCGCCGGTGATGCTAATCGAGCCGTGGGATTACCTCTACGGAGGTGTCAAGCCGGAAGACGTGCCTGAGATCATCGAGACCACCATCGGCAAGGGCGAGCCCGTCGGGTCGCTCGCGGCGAAGGTCGGCAAGGAGGCCGTGCCGAAGCGTGGCGACGTCCCCTTCTATGCCAAGCAGAGGAACCTGGTCCTCGAGAATTGCGGCCGCATCGACCCGAGAAGCCTTCGCGAGGCCGTCGCGCGCGGGGCCTACTCGGCGGCAGCCGAGGCGCTGGGGTCGAAGAGCCCCGAGGAGGTCATCGACGAGGTGACCAGGTCCGGTGTGCGTGGCCGCGGCGGCGCGGGGTTCCCGGCGGGCGTCAAGTGGGGATTCTGCCGGAAGGCCCCGGGCGACGAGAAGTACCTGATCTGCAACGCCGACGAGGGCGACCCCGGCGCATTCATGGACCGCGCGCTGCTCGAGGGCGATCCGCACCGCGTCATCGAGGGGATGATAATCGCCGCCTACGCGATAGGCGCCTCAAACGGTTTCATCTACGTCCGCGCCGAGTACCCCATCGCCGTCGAGCACATCAACTTGGCCATCGAGGAGGCGCGGGGGCGGGGGCTGCTGGGCGACGACATCTTCGGCTCGGGTTTCTCGTTCGACCTGGAGGTGCGGATGGGGGCGGGCGCCTTCGTCTGCGGCGAGGAGACGGCGCTGATCGCGTCACTCGAGGGCGAGCGCGGCATGCCGCGTCCGAGGCCGCCGTTCCCGGCGACGAGCGGATTCAAGGGCAAGCCGACGAACATCAACAACGTCGAGACGCTCTGCAACGTGCCTGTCATCATCGGCAAGGGAGCCAAGTGGTACGGCTCGATCGGCACCGAGGGCTCGAAGGGCACCAAGATATTCGCCCTGGCCGGCAAGGTCGAGAACACGGGCCTCGTCGAGGTGCCGATGGGCGTCACGCTCAGGGAGATCGTCTTCGACATCGGCGGGGGCGTTCCGAAGGGCCGCGAGTTCAAGGCCGCGCAGATGGGAGGCCCCTCAGGCGGCTGCGTGCCCGCCGAGCACCTCGATCTCGAGATCGACTTCGATTCGGTCAAAGAGGTCGGCGCCATTATGGGCTCGGGCGGGCTGATCGTGATGGACGACCTGACGTGCATGGTCGACATCGCCCGCTACTTCATGAGCTTCGTCCAGTCCGAGTCGTGCGGCAAGTGCGTGCCCTGCCGCGTGGGGACCAAGCAGATGCTCACGATCCTCGAGAGGGTCTGCTCTGGCGAGGCCGAGATGCGCGAGCTCGACGTGCTCCAGCGGCTGGCCGAGGACGTCAGGCAGGCGGCGCTCTGCGGTCTGGGCAATACGGCGCCGAACCCGGTGCTTTCGACGCTCAGGTACTTCCGCGACGAGTACGAAGCCCATATCAAGGAGAAGAGATGCCCCGCCGGCGTCTGCAAGTCGCTGACGACGTTCGTGGTCGATGAGGAAGCCTGCAAATGCTGCGGCAAGTGCGTCAAGGCCTGCCCCGTCGACGCCATCACGGGCGGGAAGAAGAAGGTGCCTGCCAACATCCGCCAGGAGATATGCATACATTGCCGCTCCTGCTATGAGGCCTGCCCCTTCGACGCCATCCGCATCGAGGGAGCGGCCGTCACCAGCGCCGCAAGGAGATAGTCCACCGGGGGATACGGAACCCAGCCATGGAAAAGATCAGCGTCACCATCAACGGCCGCGAACTCGAGGGTCTCAGGGACCAGACGATCCTGGACCTCGCCCTGGAGAACGACATCGATATCCCTCACCTGTGCTACGACCCCAGGCTGTCGGCCGTGGGAGCGTGCCGCCTCTGCCTGGTGGAGATCGAGGGACAGCGGGGGCTCCAGACCTCCTGTACCCGTCAGATCGAGCCCGGCATGGTCATCAGGACCGATACCGACGAAATCCGCCGGCTGCGGAAGACGGTGCTCGAGCTGCTCATGAGCGAGCACGGCGCCCGGTGCCTGACCTGCGACGATGACGGCGAGTGCGAGCTTCAGCGATATGCCTACGAGTACCAGATTAACCCCGACAGGTTCGCGGACGTCACTCCGGTCAGGACTACCAGGAACTACACTCAGGAGAGTAAGGCCATACACTACGACCCGTCCAAGTGCATACGGTGCGGCCGGTGCGTCAGAATGTGCGCGGAGGTCCAGCAGGACCACGCTCTCGTGCTCAGCGGCCGCGCCATGGACGTGGCCGTGACCACCGCCTTCGACCTCCCGCTGAACGAGACGACATGCGAGACCTGCGGTAACTGCGTTCTCGCCTGTCCGACGGGGGCGCTCTACGAGGTGGCCGCCAAGAGGCGAGGCCAGACGCGCGACCTCGAAAAGGTGCGGACGACCTGCGCCTACTGCGGGGTCGGCTGCCAGATGGACCTGTGTGTCGACCGCGAGGCGAACTCCATCGTGCGTGTCACGAGCGAGCCCGGCGTCATCCCCAACGACGGCATGCTCTGCATCAAGGGCCATTTCGCCACGGAGTTCGTCTCGGACTCCGAGCGCCTGACGACGCCGCTGGTGAGGCGCGACGGGAACCTGGAACCCGCCTCGTGGCCGGAGGCGATCAAGCTGGTCGCCGAGCACTTCGCGAAGATCAAGGCCGAGAGCGGCCCTAACGCGATCGCGGGCCTTTCCTCGGCCAAATGCACCAACGAGGAGAACCACGTCTTCCAGAAGTTCATGCGAGCCGCGGTGGGGACGAACAACGTCGACCACTGCGCGCGATTGTGACACGCCTCAACGGTGGCCGGTCTGGCCGCCGCCTTCGGCTCGGGCGCGATGACGAACTCCATCGATGAGTTCCGCCATGCGAAGTGCATCTTCGTCATCGGCTCCAACACGACCGAGGCGCACCCGGTCATCGGCCTCGCCATCAAGGAGGCCGTGACGCGGAACGGGGCGGAGTTGATCGTGGCCGATCCGCGGGAGATCGACCTCGTCCGGTTCGCGAAGCTCCACATCAGGCACAGGCCCGGCACCGACGTGGCCCTCATCAACGCCATGATGAACGCGATGCTCGCCGAGGGACTTGAGGACAAGGGCTTCGTCGAGGAAAGGACCGAGGGATTTGACGAGATGGCCGCGGTGCTGGCCGGATACAGTCCCGAGAAGATGGCCAAGATCACTTCGGTGCCGGCCGCCGATATCCGCGCTGCCGCCGAGATCTACGCGAAGGCCGAATCGGCGAGCATTGTCTACAGCATGGGCATCACCCAGCACACGACGGGTACGGACAACGTCAAGTCCCTGGCCAACCTGGCCATGCTGACGGGCAACATGGGGCGCGAGTCGACGGGGGTCAACCCCCTCAGGGGACAGAACAACGTCCAGGGCGCCTGCGATCTCGGCTGCCTGCCGAACGTCTTCCCGGGCTACCAGAAGGTGGCCGACGAAGAGGCTAGGGGGAAGTTCGAGAAAGCGTGGGGCGTGAGCCTGCCGGGCGAGGTCGGCCTGACGGTGATGGAGATCATGCACGCCCTGGAGGATGGCTCGCTCAGGGCGCTGTACGTGATGGGCGAGAACCCCGCCCTGTCGGACCCCAACCTCAACAGGACGCGGAGCTCCCTCGAGAAGGCGGAGTTCCTGGTGGTGCAGGACATCTTCCTGACCGAGACGGCCGAGTACGCCGATGTCGTGCTGCCGTCGAGCTGCTTCGCCGAGAAGGACGGCACTTTCACGAACACCGAACGACGGGTGCAGCGCGTCCGCAGGGCGGTCGATCCCCCGGGCGTGGCCAGGGACGACTGGGAGATCGTCTGCGATATCTCGCGGGCTATGGGGTACGAGATGAGCTACGACGGCCCCCGGCAGATCATGGAGGAGATAGCGGACCTGACGCCGATCTACGGCGGCGTCTCCTATGACCGGATCGACCGCGTGGGCCTCCAGTGGCCCTGCCCCGACCCGGAGCACCCAGGCACGAAGTACCTCCACAAAGGCAAGTTCTCGCGGGGCAGGGGCAAGTTCCACACGGTGGAGTTCATTGAGCCGGCTGAGCGGCCCGATGATGAGTATCCCCTGACACTGACCACGGGGAGGATGCTCTATCAGTTCCATACGGGGACGATGAGCAGGAGGTCGCCTGAGGTGCGGCAGGTCTCGCCCGACGGCTACGTGGAGATCCCCCCGAATGTCGCCGAGGAGCACGGCATCTCCGACGGAGACAGGGTCGAGGTGGCAACGAGGCGAGGCGCGGTCAATACCAGGGCCCAGGTCACCGCCGGGATCGTAAAGGACTGCCTCTTCATGCCCTTCCACTTCTTCGAGGGCCCGGCGAACATGCTGACCAACGACGCCCTGGATCCGGTGGCGAAGATCCCGGAGACGAAGGTCTGCGCGGCCAGGATCAGGAAGGCCTAGCGCTGGAGCCGGGCGGGCCGGCCTTGATTACCACCTGGCCCTCGGTCCTCACCTCCCCCTCGTTCTTGAGCGCGAGCACGGCCGTGTAGACGGCAGCGGGCGGGATGCCCTTCCCCTTCAGCGACTCGAGACACACCTGGCCCGTCTCCTCGAGCTCGTCGAGTATCGCCTGCCTGGCCCGGTCGATCGCCTGCCTGTTCTCGTCGAAAGGGATAGGCTCGGGGAGCGTGACGCCCGTGGTGGTGACGAGGCGTCGCCTTTCTTTCTCGACCTCCCTGCCGAGGGGTCGCAGGATCCCGTAGTGGAGGTCGCCCGAAACGTGCAGGACAGTCTCGTTGAGTTCCTCGTCCCACTCCATGCTGGCGGTGCAGGGATAGCTGTGCAGCCTCTTGGAGACGACGCCGTACTTCACGTCGTCCTCGACGTTGTGGCCCACGAGCCACCGGGCGATGTAGTACGTGGCCCCGCACGGTGCGGAGCACTTCACGCGGGCTTCCTTGATGACGCCGTCTTCGACGACAATCTCGACCTCGGGCTTGCCGATGTGGAAGTGGTCCCTGAACTCGGCCAGCACGCCGCCCCTGGGCGGATCGAAGCTGCAGAAGGGCTTGGGGAAAGCTATCTCGATGCCCGCGCGCTCCGCCATCTCCTGGGCCTGGGCCTTCGCGGCGCCCGACAGCCAGTCGGGGGCCTCCCGGGGCACGATGATGCCTCTCGTCCCCCACGCGGCGCATCGCTTCATCGTTTCGAGAAGTATCTGCTCGTGAACGGCAATGGCCAAGAGAACGTCGTGCGCCGGGATCTCCTCGGGGACGAGTCGGGCCGGCTCCTCGAGGACGTGGGGGAGGATCGAAGGGAACTCGATCACACGGACGATGTCGTCGCCGAAGTGCCGGTCGTAGGACCTGCGGCAGTAGATGCACTCGTCGCCGCATGAGGTGCAGAAGCTGTCGTCGCCGACGAGGTTGCCGATCACCCGGTCGGCGTAGCGGGTGTCGAACTCCTGGCGGTAATCGCCCCCGGCATCCTCGCCGTTCGGGCTCGCGACGCTCCTGAGGATGACGATCTTCATCTCTTCGCGTACGCGTCCGCGTAGATCTCCCGGTTCATGACGAGTTCGGCCGTGAGCGCCGCGTTAACCAGGTCCTTGTCCATTACGTCGCAGATCGCCGCGTCCATGCCGTTGGCGATGGCCATGGCGAGGAATATCCGGCTGATCAGGCTCTTGTTCGTCGTGCTGTTGGCGACGTTGGACAGGCCGCACACTATGTGCGGAGGTGGATCGCTGAAAAGGCCGAACTGCCCCGTGGCGGAGAGTATCTCCTTGGCCTGCTCCTGCATGAACTTGAGCGGCATGACGATGGGGTCGAGGAAGACGTCGTCCGTCGGGATCTCCAGCTCCATGGCCTTGGCCATGATCTTCCCGGCGTTCTCGACCCGCTTGTTGGCATCCTTGGGAGCGCCGTCCTCGTCCATGACAACGCCGATGACGGCCGCGCCATGCTCGGCGGCTATCGGCATGATGGCGTCGAGCTTCTCGTCGGTGGCCGTCGTCGAATTGATGAGCGCCTTGTCCCTGCAAACCTTGATGGCCTCGGCGACTATGTTCGGCTTATTGGAATCGATGCAGATGGGAAGGGATGAGCCCGCCTGCGCCGCCTCGACCATCCAGCACATGTCCTCGGGCTTGCTGGATAGGGCGCCGAGGTTGACGTCGAGGTAGGTGGCCCCCGCCTTCTCCTGCCTTTTGGCCCACTTCTTGATCGGTTCCGGGTCCTTGTCCGTCACTGCCTGTTTGATGTCTCTGAAGCCGGTGTTGATCCGCTCGCCAATGAAAATCATGTTTGCTCTCCCTATTGATTGATCAGCCGGCCATGAACTCGTCGATCATTTCCCTGGTGATGGCTATCGCGTCGGGGTGGGCCAGCGCCACGATGTCGGCGCCCGCCTGCACATACCCGGCCGCGGTGGTCGCCTCCCAGCGGGGGCCCCGCTCGGAGAGCTTGCCCCATCCAGGGAGCACGTCCTCGTCGGCAATGGCCTCCTTGATCTTCCATACCTCCCAGCCCACGTGCGCGATCTGCGGCAGAGCCATCATCTTGTCGCCCTTGAGACCGGCCATGCGCACGCGCTCGAAGATGGTGTATACGTAGTCGAAGCCGTATCCGAGGGCGGCCGTCGTCTGGCACATCACGACATCCTGGAGACCGAAACCTGCGTCCTGGAGAAGGATGTTGACCTGCTTGGCGATGTTGATGTCGACGGGCGCTTCGCCGATCAGCTTGTGCTTGTCGGCCTGGCCGATGGCGGCGAGGGTCCTGTAGTTGCTCTCGGTCGTAGGGCCTAGGAGGCAGTTCTCGCCCTTGGCGGCCTGGGAGCACTCGGGGAGGACCTCGTTGTCCTTGTTCTCGTCATCGCAGCCCCAGATGATCAGTGGCACGTCGACCGCGTCGAGCACGTCTTTCACGACCTTCGCCGCATCGGCCGCGGAGGCGTTGGCCCCCGCCGGCTCGCACCCCGCGAGCTTCAGGTTTATGAGATCGACCTTGTAATCGTCGACGCACTTCTGCGCCCACTCGGCCGGGGAGTTTACCACGTCGCCGATCGCGGCCTTCAGGATATCAGGCCAGCCTTCGGGGACGACGTCGACGACGATCCCGGCGATGACGGGGCGGTTGGGAATCTCACCCTCGCCAGTCAGGAACGGCAGCGTCGTCTCGCCTCCCACTGTGACTGTGCTGCCGCGCGTGCCGCCCTCGTCCTTGGTGGCGCCGATCGTGACCGTATTGATGGCGTTGGTCCACTTCTCCTTGACGTCGACTATGTCCATCTCACTTCTCCTTTATCTGCTCCATTATCATGTCCACTCTCGACGCGGCCGGAGTCCCGTTGAGGCCGTAGACGGATTCTCCGGCGAATATCAGGCGCTCCAGCTCCGCGTCGTGCGGCAGAGCTCCCAGGCACTCCATATCGAGCCCAGCCGCCTTCTCCCTGACAGCCTCTATTCTATCATCAGGCACGCGGTTTATCAGGTAATACTTGCGCCGGACGGCATTCGGGATCTCCTTCAAGAGAACGTCGATCCGCCTCGCACAGTCGATGGAGAGCGGGTTCTGGTTGATCACGGCGATGAGCGAATCCACGTTGGTCGTCGTCCGGCGGCTCAGGTGTTCGAGACCGGCCTCGTTGTCGAGGACCACCCACTTGTAGGACGGCGTCAGGTCCTCGGCGAACTTGCGGAGCAGGTTGTTGATGTAGCAGTAGCACCCGGGGCCCTCCGAGCGGCCCATGGAGATGAGGTCGACCTGGTCCGACTCCGCTATGATCTCGTGCAGCCCGGCCTCGATGTAGCTCTGCTTCGACATCCCAGCTGGGAAGTCCCTCATCGCCTTCAGCGTCTCCTCGCGCACCTCGCCGACCGTGCTCGCAACCGGCACGCCCAGGACCGTGGCGAGGTTGGCGTCCGGGTCGGCGTCGAGGGCGAGCACGGGACCGTCTCCGTGCTCCTTCAGGTGCTTGATGATGAGGGCCGACACCGTCGTCTTCCCGGTGCCCCCCTTCCCCGTCACCGCGATGGCCCTCGACATCAAGAAGCCCCCTTCTTCTGCAGCGACGGGAAAAGCTCTATGTTGGTGTGCGGCAGGAACATCGCCTGCTTGAACTGCTCCACGTAGTCGGGGGTACCCATGAGGTCGTAGTAGGTGGTCTTGCGCCTTATTTCGCTCAGCTCCTCGTGCGCTTCGTGCGAGAAGGCCGCCAGCTTCGCGCCCCAGATCGAGGTGTTCCCCACGTACTGGATATTCTTCAGCGGCAGGTCCGGCAGTAGGCCGATCCTGATGGCGTTCTCGCGGTTGATGTAGCTGCCGAAGCCGCCGGCGAGAAACAGCTGCTTCACGTCAGAGAACTTGAGCTTGAGGCGGTCCAGGATGATCTTCGCCGCCGCGAAGACGGCCGCTTTGGCGGTGATTATGCTGTCGATCTCGTCCTGCTTGATGTATATCTCCTTCCCGTTCGGGGTCTCGTCGGCCTCGGCAATGACGAAGCGCAGCATGCCCTTGACGGTCCGGATGCGGGGCGAGGCCCCCTCGATGAACTGACCCGAGCGATCGATTATGTCCTGCTCGAGCAGTGCCGCGATGGCGTCGATCATCCCCGAGCCGCAGATGCCCTCGGGCGCCGCGTGGCCGATGGTCTCATACCGGATTCCTCCGCCTTCGGCGAATACCTTCTCGATGGCTCCTTCCTCGGCCATCATCCCGCAATCGACACTCGCGCCCTCCAAGGCGGGGCCCGTGGAGGCCGACGTCGCGATGAGGAACTCCTTGTTGCCGATGACGATCTCGCCGTTCGTGCCGACGTCGATCAGCATGCATATCTCGTCCATCTGATCGAGCTGGGTCGCCAGTATCCCAGCGGTGAGGTCGCCGCCGACCCAGGCGCTGATGCCGGGGACCAGGTAGAGCAGTCCCCGGGGGTTGATCATGATGCCCGCTTCGGCGGCGCGCACGGGCGGCGGCTCCACGGTAACCGCCGAGTATGGCGCCCGCCTGATGTTGGCCGTTGGCAGACCCAGCAGGAAATGCATCATCGTGGTGTTTCCGGAGCACACCGCCGCAGTGATGTCCTTGAGATGAACATCGTTTTCAGACGCGGCCATCGATATGAGCCGGTTGATATCCTCTACCAGCAGCCGCTGGAGCTCCTCCGGCCCCCGCTTCTCGGACGCCATTATCCTGGCGGTCACCTCCCGGCCGTAGACCGACTGGGAGTTGAAGCACGCCCGCGTGTCGACCGTCATCATCCGGATGACGTCCACCAGGTGGAGCACGACGGTCGACGTGCCGACGTCCACGATGGCCATATAGTTGCTGCCGGAGATGTCATCCGGCTCGAGGTCCATTATCTCGACGGTTTCGCCGCGCCGGCCGACCGTGGCGGTCACTTCGAAGTTCCCTTCGCGCAGCACGTCGGCGAGGCGGCGGATCACCTTCAGGCCGGTCTGCATCGCAGGAATGCCTGTCGCTTTTGTGACCATCCTCGCGAGGCGCTGGCAGTCGGGCAGGTTGTTGTCGATAGTGGGCTTGTCCAGCTTGAGGAAGACTCTCTCAACGAGCGGCGACTTGACGAAGTCGCGCTTCTTGATGCCGGGGCGGTCCGCGCGGAAGCGCTCGGCGGCCTCGTCAATCGAGACCATCTCCCTTGCCCGGGTCTCCTCGGGGATCTCGACGATCAGGTCGCTTTCGACGAGGCTCTGGCAGGCGAGGACAACTCCTGCGAGGATTTCCTCTCTCGTGAGGAGCATCGTGGGATCGCCGCCGACCTTGCCCTCGCGCAGGATCATCTTGCAGCGGCCACATATACCGTCGCCGCCACAGATGTTGTCAATGGTGATCCCGGCAAGGCCAGCCGCCTCGAGGAGCGTGGTGCCCCTCTCAACCCTGATGGCCTTGTAGATGGGAGAGAACTGAACTGCGTAGTCCGCCATCCCGGGCCCTACTTCCAGTTTTCGGCCAACCAGGCCGGAATGCCGGTCGCGCTCTCCGGCCCTATGAGGACCTCTTTCCACTCAGAGGAGTCCTCTATCTCTGCCCTGAAGCTTGGCAGCAGCCCGGGAATGATGAGTTTCCGGTGTTTGACCTTGTCGCCGACGCCCGACGCCTCCACGGCCTTCACCACCGTCTCGGGCGAGATCTTGTCACCCGCGTAGGCGTTGAGCACGCCCAGTCCCTCTGTGTCGACGGCGCAGATGTAGCTGGGTATCTTGCTCCGCTCGACCTCGGCCTCGACGCTGAAATACGTGAGCGAGAAGTTGGTGGTGAAGAGCACGGGCGAGTTCTCGTTGACGTCGCCGACCTCGTAGAGCTTGGGCTCTACGGTGTTCGGCACCTGCGGGTCGGTGTAGATGTTCTGGATGGTCGTCAGCACCGGAAGCACCTCGGCCGGATCAAGCCCCTCCATGATGATGATGCTCGCGTACTTGGCGACGAATGTGCTCGCCAGCACCGTTTCCTTCATCTCGTCGTTTACGGAGACGTCCACCATCGCGGGGAAGCCCAGGGCTTTGAAGTTCTTCTTCAGGGCCGCGCGCCTCGCGGCCGTAAGAGCGCGTATGGTCTTGACGGTGTCACGGCCGTCGAAGGAGAGGATCATCTCTTCGACGCCCTTGTCCTTGGCGTCATTGACGATATCGGCCAGCTTCTCGAGGCTCTCGGCCGAGACCGCCAGCGGGCACTTGGTGTCGGCCGCGACCTTGATCATCGCCTCCGCGTTCGCCTCGGTCGCCCTGTAAATGAGCGGTTTCTGGTCGGCGATCGCCTTGGCTGCCGCCTCCATCGCCGCAGCATCAGAGCCCATGAGCACGAAGGGCAGGGCGCTCTTTCCGGCCAGGGCCGTGACCCGGGCGGCGGCGGCGTCGGCGGCCATGCCTTCGATTTCCACGGCGGACAGCGCCACTCCGATCTCTTGTCCTATGCGTGTGAACTGGGCACCGTTGATGGCTTCGACCCTCGCGGCGGCCTCGTCATCGGAGAGCGACGCCGCGACCTTCACCGCGAGCCCCGTCGCCTTGTGGAACTTCTCCTCGTGGCGGAACATCACCGTCTCCTGGCCGATCTCTAGGACGGCGTCGCCCGCCCCTATGCGAACCAGCTTCATCGGCGGAGCCGAGGAGTCGGCGAATTCGTTCTTGGCCTCGTCGGAGAGGTGCGGGCAGTCGGTCAGTGCCTTCTGCTTGGCGGCCACCTGCATCGCGAAGGCCATGCACGTGGGGAAGCCGCAGTCCCCGCAGTTGGTCTTCGGCAGGCTCTTGTAGATCGCCATTCCGGTCAGTGCCATTTGCTCCCCTCCTTCTCGGTTCGCTGTTTCCTCTTAGAACATAGAGTCCATGGTGAGGGCCGGGTGCTCGACCTTCTGCAGGTACTCGACGAGCTTGTCCGGCGTCTCGGCGTCGTCCTCGGTGGCGATCTTGTCCCAGAGATCCTCCTCGCCGATCTTGGCGAGGTAAGCCTTGGTCCTGTCGCCGACCTCTTCCTTGAGCGCCTTCGGCATCCACACGACGCGCTGGATGCCGCCGTCAGCGGAGATGAACTTGGGGCTCGAAATGTAGAGTTTCCCCATGCCGATAAAGCCGGGCGTCTGGATGCCGCCGCCGATCTGGCCGGCCAGCGTCGAGAACTTCATGCCCACGGGCGTCATCCCCTGGAACTCGCGGTCGACGATCATCACGCCGTTCGCCTCGGGGACGATGGCGGTGATGCACTCGAAGCAGCCGCAGGAGGTCATCGGGTCCTCGAGCATCGAGTAGGCGTTGAACCGCTCGAGATTTCCGTGGGACTTCACGGCGACGTATTCGTTGATCTTCTGCCACGATCCCTTGACTGGGTCCAGGCATTCGCCCTTCGCCACCGGCTCGTTGGGCCCGTGCCTGTCGATCTGGTGCGAGGCCTTGCAGTCGAGCCAGGTGTAGGCGCCGCAGAGCCCCAGCCGCTGGGGCGTCACGATGCAGACATGGTCCGGCGCATACGACTGGCACAGGGTGCACGAGTAGAACTCCTCGACGTCCTCGTCGGTCATGCCGCCGATCCGGTCGTCCCGCAGGCTGTAAGCGGCCAACGCCTCCTTCAGCGGCGCCTTGATCTTCTCGGGGTCGGTGTAGATCTTGACCTGCACGCGGTCGACGATCGTCGAGAAATCGTTGTGGACCTTGCCGACGAGGATTTCACCGAAGTGCTCTATGCGGAAGCCCTTCGCGTGGGCGTCCTTGCTGATCCTGACCCACGTGATTGCGCGCTGCCCCATGTGGAAGATGCCGTTGGCGCACGAGATGTACTCATGGATGCGTCGCTCCAGCACCGACTCGAAGTCCTCCTGGAACTGCCGGCCGGCCACCTCGACGACGATTCCGAGGGGGTAGGCGCCGCCCTCCTCCATCTCGTCCACCTCGGGGCCGATGACATCGATCTTGCCGTCCTCTACCTCGTCCATGGGCCGCATCTTGAGGTACTCGAACCCGTCCGAATACTTGGAGCCGAACTGGACGTACATGTCTTCCTTGCGGACGCGCTCGCCCTCGAAACCGGCGCCGAAGGGCACCGGAATGGGGATATTCTCGATCTTGATCGTGAGGCCCCTCACCTCGATGGCGCGGTTGATGATGTCGCCCACCGCCACGTTCGAGACGACGTGCTCGTACTTGCAGATGCCCGTCGGCAGGATCTCCGGGAGGTCGACGTCCGAGATGACGGGGAAGCCGTAGTTGATCGCCCCGGCCGCAGTGGCGTACTTCTCGTCGGTGATGACCTGCTCGGGCGTCTCGGCGGCGTCGTCGGCGCCGAGGGCCAGCACGAAGGCGTGCACGCGGTCGTGGTTGTAGAGCAGGATGTCGCGCGCCTCCTTGATCCGATTCCCGCCCTTCGGCTCCATGCCGCCGAATGTCATGGCGGAGCGCGCGGCGAAGTTCAGCGCGTGGATTCCGGAGGTAATCTCCTTGCCGTAGGGCACGAGGAATGTGTCCCAGTTCATCTCGATGTTTTCCTCGGCGAGCTGCTCGGCGATGGCCCTGCCGTTCGAGTGCCCCGCCATGAAGACGAGGATGCTCCGCTCCTGCAGGCCGCGGACCAGGTTGACCGCCTCCTCGTTGGTTTTGGTGCAGCCGACGATCGCCGCGAATCCCGGCATCCTCCCGTCGACCAGCTTGATGCCCTGCAGCCGGAGGATGGGGTCTCCGGTGAAGCCCAGCCAGATGCCCTCGGCGGGGTCCTCGCCCCTGACGTACTTGAGGACCTCGATAGTCTCCTCGGCAATGAGCGTGGCCACGCCCGCGTCGAGCGTGTCGCCGAGATACGGCAGCCACAGCTCGTCGGACGGGATCGGCTCGAGGAGCTTCCGGGCCTCCTGCATCGATTCCTCGAGATCGCCCAGTGTCTGCACCTTCTGCCCGAGGAAAAGGTACATTATCGGCAGGTAGTAGGCGGTGTTGGGGTACTCGACCTTCTCGTCCCTGCCCTTGGCCTCGATGGCCTTGGCGAGGTCCGCCTCGGCCCTCTCAACCATCTTGTGGGCGCCCCTGATTGCGGCGGTCGCGATGATCTTGGACATCTCAGAGCTCCTAATCCGGTCAAAGCTGGCTGTCACCAGTGCCTGTTACTTCTTGGCCGACTCCTTCTTCTTCTTCGATATTTCCTTCCACTCCTCCGGAGTGGCAGCCACGAGCGCCCCCGTCGGGCAGGCCGTCACGCACGCGAACTCCCCCTCCGGGTGGTCTGGGCACATGTCGCACTTGATGGCGACGCCCGGCCCCTTCCAGATTGCGTCGAAGGGGCAAGCCTCGACGCAGGCGAAGACCCCGGCGCACTTCTCCGTGAGGAGCTTCACCTCGCCCGACTCCTCCTTGACAAGTGCGCCGTTGGGGCAGGCCTCGACGCACTTGGGCTTCTTGCAGTGCTGGCAGGCCAGCGACCGCAGCTTGCCCTTGACGGTCACCATCCTCCTGCGAGGGATGGGCCTGGGTTCCTCAAGGTGCGCGGCGGCGGGATCCTTGCTCTGGGAATGCTCGACCGCGCAGGCGAAGACGCAGGAGTGACAGCCGATGCACTTATCCCTGTCGAAGTATATCTGTATCATCTCGTTTTTCTCACTCCTCGTACGGGAATGCCTGCTTATACATGGGAGGCTTGAGCTTGAGCGCCTTGCGCTTGCTGTCGATATGACGGATCATCTTGTGGGCCGCCTCTATCGGGTCGATCTCGAAGGCCCACTTGCCACCGAGGTCGGCTTCTATCTCGTCGGTGATGTACTTGGTCACGTTCGGGCTGCCCAGCACCGGCAGCGGCTGGCAGATCATGGTGTAGACGCCGCTCGAGACGAAGTAGAAGCCGATCGAAACGGCCTTCTCGGACATCCACTCCGGCGCGGCGCCGGCCACCGGCAGTTGCGATATGTCGTCGCCGAGTCCGCCCTCAGCGACGATATTGGCCAGCACCGCAAGTATCCGGCTGTTGTCGACGCATGACCCCACGTGGAGCACCGGCGGAATTCCCACGGTCTCGCAGATCTCCCGCAGGCCCTCGCCGGCGTACTCCAGGGCGGCCTCGGGTCTGAGCAGGCCGTGCTTGGCGCAGCTTATGGCGTTGCAGCCGGTCGTGACGACGGCGACGTCGTTCTTGATGAGCTCCTTCACCATTTCGATGTGGCCTTCCTCGAACTCCACGTTGGGGTTCGAGCAGCCGACCACCCCGGCAGCGCCGCGCAGCCTGCCGTCAATTATGGCGTTGTTCAGCGGCCGGTAGGTGCCGCGGTAGGTGCCCCCGAGGAAGTTGAACACCGACTCGGTGGTGAAACCCGCCACCATCTTCTCGGTGTCGTCGGGGATATCCACCCTTTTGCCGTCCCTGTTGGCAAAGTTGTCGATCGCCGCCTCGATGATCCGGGTCGCGATCTGAACGGCCTTGTCCTCGTGGAACTCGATGTGCTCGACCCCGGGCATCTTCGCCTTGGGTGAGGTGGTTACCAGCTTCGTGTGGAAACAGTCCGATACGCCGCTCAGGGCGGGCATCAGGCACTGGACGTCGACGACCATGAGATCTACCGCGCCGGTGATTATGGCGAGCTCCTGCTGCAGGAAGCTGCCGGCCACCGGGATGCCGTGCCTCATGAGGATCTCGTTCGCGGTGCAGCACATGCCGGCGATGGTTATTCCCTTTGCTCCCTTGTCCTTGGCCTTCTTTATGAGCTTCTCGTCCTGCGAGACGACGGCGATAATGTCGGACAGCGTCGGCTCGTGGCCGTGGACGACGAGGTTGACCTGATCGGCCTGGAGCACCCCGAGATTTGCCCGCGAGCGGATCGGCTCCGGAGTGCGGAAGAGGATGTCCGACAGCTCGGTCGCGATCATCGACCCGCCCCAGCCGTCGCCGATGCAGGTCCGCACACCATGCTTGATGAGGTTCTTGTAGTCGGTGCCCACGCCAATGTGCGTCCGGTGCATGGTCTCGACGATCTCTCTGTCGACGGCCCGGGGGAAGACGCCGAGCTCGCGCCACAGCTTCTGCCTCTCGGGAGGAGCGTAGGAGGCAATCTTCACCTCCCCCTCGGAGCGGCCGAAGTCATCGAGGGCTGCCCGTGCGACCTCCTCGGCGAGCTGGTTGGTCTCCTTCCCCTCGGTCTCGATACCGTAGAGGCCGGCGACGGACTTCAGCTTCTCCTCGTCCTTCACGGCGTAGTCGGAGTCCGGATTCTTCGCGGCCATCAGCAGCGTGTGGGCGATATCGCGGCCGTGGTCGGAGTGCGCAGAGGCGCCTCCGGCAATCATTCTTATCAGGTTTCTCGCCACGATCGTGTCCGCGTTGGCGCCGCATACCCCGGCCTGCGGTCCCTCGCCGAAGGGGTCCACACGGCACGGGCCCATGCTGCAGTTCCGGCAGCATATCCCGAGAGAGCCGAAACCGCATTGGGGCTGCATCGACTCGTAGCGGTCCCACACGGTGTCGATCTTCTCGTCGGCGGCCCTCTTGACCATCTCCTTCGAGGCCCTATCCGCGTAAGTCAATTCCTTAGCCATTGTTAGCCTCCACGACCCGTTCTATCAAGGCGGGCATGCTTCTCTCGAATTCGGGGATCTCGAAGCAGCTCCTCCCCTCCCTCTCGTACTCCGCGAGCTTCTCGGAGTAAGGCAGGAAGGCGAGGAACTCGAACTCGCCCATCTCCCTCTTCAGGAACTCGATGTCCTCGTCGGCTCTGATCTCGTTGCCGACCCCATAGACTCTCCTTACATGGATATCGTCGGCCAGCTTGCGGACGCGGCGGGCCGTCACACAGCTCACCTTGCTCGGCTGCACCACCACCAGCAGCGCGTCCACCTTCTCTGTGACGCCCCGGCCGAGGTGCTCGAGGCCGGCCTCCATGTCCACGACCATGTCCTCGTTCCCGTTCAGCAGCAGATAACCGATCAGGGCCTTGATCAGAACGTACTCCGGGCACGCACACCCGCCGCCGCCCTGATCGACCGACCCCATCACGAGAAGCTTGACCTTGCCGGAGCCGAGCGTGAATCGCTCGGGAATGTCCGACACCTCCGGGTTCATCTTGAAGTACGCCCCGTACCGCCCCTTCTCGGCACCGGTCTTCTCGCGGATGAGATCCGCCATCCCCGCGAGCGGAGTTATCCCCTCGGGATCCGGCAGTCCGAGGGCATAGGCGAGGTTGGCGTTCGAATCCGCGTCTATCGCGATTACGTCGCGCCCGGCCGCCTCGAGGGCGCGGCACAGCAGCGCGCAGATCGTCGTCTTGCCCGTCCCGCCTTTTCCCGATACCGCTATCTTCATGGATGCCGATCTACTTCTATTGTACTTCCTCTTCGGTGTCTCTTTCAAGCTCTCTGTGCAAGGGTGACGATATTCCGCAGCAGGATGGCCGTGGTGACGACCCCCACGCCGCCGGGCACCGGGGTGATCTTGCCGGCAACGTCCTTGGCGGTGTCGAAGTCGACGTCGCCGACCATCCTCGACTTCTTCTCGCCCTTCTTCTTGACCTGGTTGATGCCGACGTCGATCACGATGGCGCCCGGCTTGATCATGTCGCCGGTGACGATCCCGGCTCTGCCGGCCGAGACGATGAGCACGTCAGCCCGCTTGGCGTGGAATGCGAGGTCCGCCGTCCCGGTGTGGCAGCACGTCGGAGTGGGCGAGCCCAGGGACTTGTCGAGGAGCATGAGCAGCGCGGGCTTGCCGACGATCTCACTGCGGCCGAGGATGACGATCTCCTTGCCCTTGAGATCCTCCCCCGTCGACTCGAGCAGCGTGATCGCTGACTTCGCGGTCGGCGGCGCCACTGAGAAATCGCCGAAGAAAAGCTTGCCGAGCGCCCCCGGCGTCACCCCCTCGACATCCTTGTTCGGGCTGATCTTCTGCTGGACCGCCCTGCCGCTGACGCCCTTCGGCACGGGCATGAAGACGAGTATCCCCGTCACCGAGTCGTCGGCGTTGAGCTTCTCGACGAGGTCCTCGATATCCTCCTGGGTCGAGCTCTCGGGCAGGTCGTGCCGTGTGAACTCGATGCCCACCTTCTCGCAGGCCTTCTGCTGGCTGTTGGCGTACCACTTTGCGCCGGCGTTCTCGCTCGCCAGTATCGAGGCCAGGTGTGGAGGCTGGGGCATGGCCTTGATGGCCGCGACCACCTCCTCGGTTATCTTGTCGGCTACCGGCTTCCCTTCGATGAGCGCTGCACCCATTTGAGTCCCTCCGTGGCAGCCGTTGCAGTCTAGAAGAGCCCCGCCATCTTGCCGTTCTCATCCACGTCCATCTTCATGAAGGCCGGCACAGACGAGAGCCCTGGCATGGTGCGCATCTCGCCGCAGAGGGCGTAGATGAAGCCGGCGCCCACGCTCGCGCGGACCTCCCGGATGGGCAGCGTGAATCCCGTGGGGCGGCCCTTCAGTGTCGGGTCGTGCGAGAACGACAGGTGTGTCTTCGCCATACATAGCGGCAGCTTGCCGAAGCCTGACTTCTCGTAGGACGCGATCTGATCGCTGGCCACCGGGGTGTAGTCGACGCCGTCGGCCCCGTAGACCTCCTTCGCGATCGTCTCGATCTTCGCCTTGATTGGGTCGTTGACGTCGTAGAGGAACTTGAAATTCGACTTCTCCTCGCAGGCCGCCACGACCGCCTCGGCGAGCTCGATGGAGCCGTCGCCGCCCTTGGCGTGGTGCTCCGTGGGCACGGAGTCGAAGGCGCCATACTCCTTGCCCATCTTCCTCACCAGGTCGATCTCCTTGTCGGTGTCGGCTCCGAAGACGTTGACCGCCACGACCACGGGGACGCCGAACTTGTTGGCGACGTCGATGTTGCCGGCGAGGTTGCAGCAGCCCTTCTCGAGCATGTCGAGGTTCTCGGTGGTGTAGGCGGCGTCGAGCGGCCTGCCCGGAACGACCTTCGGGCCGCCGCCGTGCATCTTCAGCGCGCGGATCGTCGCCACGAGCACCACGGCGTTGGGGATGAGACCGGAGTAGCGGCACTTGATGTTGAAGAACTTCTCCATGCCGATATCGGCGCCGAAGCCGCTCTCTGTTATGACGTAGTCGCCGAGCTTCAGCGCCATGTAGTCGGCGATGATGGACGAGTTGCCGTGCGCGATGTTGGCGAACGGGCCCGCGTGCACGAAGGCCGGCTGCCCCTCGAGGGTCTGCATGAGCGTCGGCATCATCGCCTCGGCCATCAGCACGGTGGCCGCCCCGGCGACGCCGAGATCTTCGGTGGTTACGGGCTTCTTCCTCTTCGAGTAGGCGACGACGACGCGGCCGATCCGCTCTCGCAGATCCTTGAGGCCGGTGGCCAGCGCCAGGATGGCCATGAGCTCCGAGGCCACAGAGATGTCGAAGCCCGACTGGCGCGGCACGCCATCGGCCTTGGCGCCGAGGCCGACGATCACGTTCCGCAGCGCCCTGTCGCAGATGTCGACGACGCGGTTCCAGGTGATGGTGTAGGTATCGATATCAAGGCGCTTCAGGCCGCGCTTCTTGAGGCCCTTGTCGGTGAGCTGCCGCTCGTGGTAGAGCCTGGCGTCTATCGCGGCCGCGATAAGGTTGTGCGCGGCGCTGATGGCGTGGATGTCCCCGGTGAGGTGGAGGTTGAAGTCCTCCATGGGGACGACCTGCGCGTAGCCGCCTCCGGCGGCGCCGCCCTTGATGTTGAAGGTTGGGCCCTGGGAGGGCTGGCGGATGCAGGTTATGACGTTCTTGCCGATCTTGCCCATGGCCTGGGTGAGGCCGACGGTGGTGGTCGTCTTGCCCTCGCCCAGCGGCGTCGGGGTGATCGCCGTCACGTCGACGTACTTGCCGTTCGTGGCGCCCTCGAGCCGCTTCAGCATGTCGAGGGATATCTTGGCCTTCGTCTTGCCGTATGGCAAAAGCTCCTCGTCCTTGATGCCTATCGACGCCGCTATCTCCGTGATAGGTTTGAGCTTTGCCGCCTGTGCGATTTCGAGGTCGCTCGGTACGCCTGCCATATTGGAGTCCCTTTCTTTTTGAGCGTTGCCTGCTTGAGGAAAAACCTGGGCCCGGGCTTCAGGCTGGAGCCGGAACGCCCTCCCCCGCGCATAATCTAACAGAACGGCGCGCTGTCGCGCAAGCGACTTTTACCTCGCCTCAGGGGCGAGAAGTCGCGGATCGCCAATTCCCTACCGTTACACTCGGGTATTTCGGGGGAGGGGGGGCAATACCTGACAGGCGGCTCGCCGGCCCCCCCCCCGCCCCGGCGGGGGGCGCTCAACGCTTCTTCTTCCCGTCGCCCAGGATCATGCCCAGGAGCCTGGTATGCCAGTGGCGGTCGCGCCAGGACTTGCAGAAGATATCGATGGCCTCGGCGGCCTTCTCGTCGGGCTGGTAGGAATTGGGCACGGCCATTGTGCGTTTGACGAGGCCGGCCTTCCGCCAGTCGGCGAAGACGGCCTTCACCTCCTCGCGCCCGTGGCGGACGCGGGCCGCGATCTCCTTGACGCTGAGGGCGTCGATCTTCCTCTCGTGGACGTAGCGCAGCACGTCCGCGTGGACCGGGGACTTCACGGCCTTGTCGACGATCCAGACGAGCTTGGCCTCGCGATCCTCCATGGCGCGCCGGATCTCGGACGCCTTGATGGCGATGCTCATGCCGCCGGGTGCGTTCGACCCCTGCCGCTCGTCGAGCTTCTCCGAGATGGCCTTGTCGACGCGCTCGACGGCCGCCTCGTCCATGTGGCCGCCGCGCACGAAGACGTCGGGCAGCCGCGAGTTGAAGCCGTACTGGGCGCGCTCGGCGAGGACTTCCTTCACGCACTTCTCGACCTCGCTTTTCGTCACGAGCTTGTTGCGTAGCGCCACGCGGGCGAAGAGATTGTCGGAAGGGCTGAGATGTTCGTCGCCCTCGAAGCGGATGGGCTTCCTCGGCATGGTGCCTCCCAAGTGCCTGCGTCGTGGCCACGCGCTCTCAACAAGGGGATTATACCACGTAACGCCGCCGGATGGAAGCGCTGAGAGGGGCGAAGTCGGGGTGTCAAGACAGGAGCGAGCATCCGATGCCCGACGCCCTTCAGCGCTGGTGCCCTGGAAGAACCTGCGCGCTGCGGTTACTCTCGTAATGTCCCAGGAAGGCCATGCCATGCCGGGGGGAACGTGATGGGGCCACAGCAGCTGGAAGCGGCCCGCGCTGACATCTGCTTCATCATTCACCCCACCTGGCGCATTCGGGATTCCCATCCCGAGATAAATATCTTCGGCCGTCTCCGCTGCGGCGGGACCTGCGTCATCGTTGACAACAGGGCCCGTCCCTTCTTCTACGTCCGGGCCGAAGATGCCGCCGCCGTCGAGGAGATCCTCCCTGGACTGGAGGTGGCAGCATCTTCCTGCGACAAGCGCGCCATGGACGGCGGGGAGATGGCGCGTGTGGAGTTCTCGCTGCCGAGCCATGCCCGAGCGCTTCGGGAGGCACTGGACGCCAGGGGAGTGCGGACCTACGAGGCGGATATTCCTTTCGCGCGCCGGCACCTCATCGACCACCAGCTCCGGGGCGTGACGGAGGTCCGCGGCCCATGGCAGCCGGGCAGGCGAGTCGACCGGATCTATACGAATCCGGAGCTGGTGCCGGCGCAGTGGGAGCCGGAGCTCGCGACCCTTTCGTTCGACCTGGAGACCGATCCGGAAGCGGCCAGGATATACGCCGTGTCACTGGTGGCATGGGGGCCCGATGCGCGCCATAACGCGGAGGAGATACTCGTCGTCGGAGAGCCGACGCCCGGCGATCCGCCGGCGGCGAGGTGCTTCCGCGATGAGCGCTCGCTTCTGCTGGCCTTCATCGAGCGCATCGGAGAGATCGACCCCGATCTTCTCACCGGCTGGAACGTCATCGACTTCGACATGGCCGTCCTGGAGCGCAGGTGTGCCGCTCACAACGTGACCTTCAACCTCGGGCGAACGGAACGGCCGTCGCGGCTGACGGACGTGTCCGGCAGGGGGGTGCGAAGTGCGGACGTCGAAGGCCGGCAGGTCCTCGACGGCCTGCGCCTGATGAGGGCATCGCTCCATCGCTTCGAGGACTTCCGGCTGGACACGGTCGCCCGGGCGGTGCTCGGACGCGGCAAGACTCTGGCCCCGGAGGCCGACGAGGAGATGCCCGAGACGATAACCAGGGCCTACCAGGAGGACCGGAGTTCATTCTGCGAGTACTGCCTGGAGGATGCCAGGCTCGTCCGCGACATCCTTCTCGACAAGGGCCTGCTCAAACTGACCGTGCGGCGGAGCCTGCTCATAGGCATCCCCCTGCAGCGATCCTGGGCCTCGGTCGTCTCATTCGATTTCCTGTACCTCAGCGAGCTGCATGCTCGCGGGATGGTCGCTCCGACCACCGGCACAGACCGGCCAGGAGAACGGGGGGTCCCAGGCGGGGCGATACTCGAGCCGCAGCCGGGCCTGGCCAGCAACGTTCTCGTCTTCGACTACAAGAGCCTTTACCCGTCAGTGGTGCGCACCTTCAACATCGACCCGCTCACATACGTGAGGGACCCGTCCCCCACAGACGACTTGATCACTGCTCCGAACGGCGCGCACTTCAGGCGCGAGCCCGGGATCCTCCCGGGGATGCTGGACCGCTTCTTCGCAAGTCGGGAGCGCGCCAGAGCCGAAGGAGACGAAGTGGCTTCGACGGCCTACAAGATCATCATGAACTCCTTCTACGGAGTGCTGGCGACCGACGCGTCGCGGTTCTCCTCTTCCAGCATCGCGGGGGCCATCACCTCCTTCGGCCAACATGTTCTCCGATGGACGCAGGACCTGCTCGAGGCAGATGGGCTTCGGGTGCTCTATGGCGACACTGATTCGCTGTTCGTCGACGCCGGCCTGCCGAAAGGGGCTTCGGCAGAGGAGGCCCACCGGCGCGGCGCCGAGATGGCGGCTTCGGTCAATCGGCGCCTGGCAGAGCACGTCAGGTCGACCCACGGGGTCGAATCCCGCCTGGAGATCGAGTTCGAGAAGCACTACCGGCGCTTCTTTCTGCCGACGACCCGGGGCAGCTCGGAGCGTGGCCGGGCGAAAGGGTACGCAGGCCTGCGGGTGGACGCTGCCGGAGAGGCCCTTGACATCGTCGGGATGGAGGCGGTGAGGCGCGACTGGACGCCTGTGGCGCAGGAGTTCCAGCGCGGGCTGCTGGCCCGGGTCTTCCACGACGCGCCCGCGGCGGAGATCCGGGAGTACATCGCACGTGTGGTCGGAGCCGTGCGCTCCGGGCGCATGGATGACGAGCTTGTCTATCGCAAGTCCCTGCGCAAGCCCGTCGAGGAATACACCAAGACCCGGCCGCCACATGTGCAGGCGGCCTCGCTGCTGCCGCGTCCCGGCGGCGTCATACGATACCTGATGACGACGGCAGGCCCGCAGCCGGAGGGCCATCTCGACGCCCCCATTGACTACAAGCACTACATCAGGAAGCAGCTCAGGCCCATCGCCGAGTCGATAGGGGACGTCATCGGCATGGACGTCGGCACTACGCCCCTCGGCAACGGCCAGCTGAGGCTGTTTTGAGGCCGGTTCGGGTCCAGCCGTCATCTGCTGGCTTCCCCCTCTGCCCATCCTTTCGAGCCGGGTGGAGAAGGGGCGAGAGGGGGCGGGGGCGGGCGCCGCGGGTGGAGTTGGCTTGACCTTTGGGGCGGAGCCGCGTAGAATGGCTGCTTCGTCCGGCCGGGGTGACCCGGCCGGTGTCGCTATCGGCGGGTGCAACGGAGACGCGCGATGAAGTTCAGCCAGGTGAAGCGGGGTCAGGTCATAATCATCGACGGTCAGCTCCAGCAGATCGTCGATATGGTCCACCAGAAGCCCGGCAAGGGGCCCGCCTACTACCAGACGAAGATGAAATCGCTCGAGAAGGGCACGGTGCTCATCAAGCGCTTCCAGGGGACGGACGAGGTCGAGTTCGCCTACCTCGACACGCGGAAGATGGAGTACCTCTATCGCGACGGCGACATGCTCTGCTTCATGGACACCGAGACCTACGACCAGCAGATGGTCGAGGTCGGCGACGTCGGCGACGCGGTCAACTACCTCGGCCACAACATGGCCGTGAAGGTCGTATCTCACGAGGGGCGCGTCCTCTCGGTGGAGCTGCCGTCGGCCGTCGTCCTCGAGGTCACCGAGACCGAGCCCGGCGTGAAGGGCGACACCGTCTCCAACGTCTTCAAGCCCGCGAAGCTGGAGACCGGCCTCGAGATCAAGGTGCCTCTGTTCGTCCAGCAGGGCGGGAAGGTGAAGGTGGACACCCGCACGGGGGAGTTCCTCGAGCGGGCGAACTGAGGCGCGTTGCGGCAGAACGGAGGAGGCCGCGATGCAGCTGATCGAATACATCGCGGCGAGGCTCTTCGCGCTGGGCATGCGCATCCTTCCCCTCCGCTGCGCGAGCGCCCTCGGGGCCGTGATCGGCCGCTTGGCCTTCGCGCTCGACCGCCGCCACGCCGAGCGCGCCGTCCGGCAGATCGCGGCGTCGTTCCCGGGGAAGTCCGACGCCGAGTGCCGCGCGCTCGCGAAGGCGGCGTTCACGCACCTCGGACGGTGCCTGGCCGAGTTCCCGCACCTTCCGCGCATGAACGCCTCGAACGTCCCGCGCTTCATCGAGATGAGGGGGCTCGATGCGCTCCGCGATCTCCTCGCGCGCGGGCACGGCGCCATCTTCATCACGGGCCACATCGGCTTCTGGGAGCTCACCGGGGCGGCGCTCGCGGCGAGCGGCATCCCGCTGACCGTGATCGCCCGGCCCATCGACAACCCGCGCGTCGACGCCTTCGTCCGCCGCGTCCGCACGGCCGGCGGCCAGGTTGTCGTGGACAAGCTGGGCGCCATGCGCGGCTCGCTGCGGGCGCTCAAAGAGGGCGGCGCCGTCGGGATACTCATGGATCAGGACGCCGGCAAGGGCGGCCTCTTCGTCGACTTCCTCGGCCGCGAAGCGAGCACCATCGACGCGCCGGCCCGGCTCGCCATGCGTACGGGGGCGGCCGTTGTGGCCGTGACGAGCTACCGCGAGCCGTCGACGGCTCGGCGCGTGCTGCGGGTGGGCGCCGAGGTCGAGATGGCGGGCGCCGAAGAGCTCGGCGGCGACGAAGAGGCGGCGGTGCTCGAGAACACGCGCCGCATGTCGGAGGCGCTGGCCGAGGCCGTCAGCGAGCACCCGGAGCAGTGGCTCTGGGTTCACAGGCGCTGGAAGACGCGGCCGCCCGAGAGTGTGCCCGGCGAGACATCCCAGTCCTCCGAAGGAGGCGAAGGCGATGGCGGATAAGCCGAAGTACTTCGACCTGAGGCAGGATTTCTGGCGCGAGAGCTTCGAGGCGGCGCTGCCGTACGACAGATACCTCGCGGCCGCCGAGGAGAAGCACCGCGCGCGCTGGCTCGAGATGGCGACGAAGATAAAGCTCCCCGAGGCGGGCTCGGCCGTGGTCCGGGGCTTCACGCGCAGGCTGAACGTGCTCGTCTACTCCGGCGTCTGGTGCGGCGACTGCGTCCGCCAGGGGCCGATGCTGCAGGCCGTCGCCGGCCTCGCGCCGTGCATCGACCTGCGCTTCGCCGAGCGGGCGGACGAATCGCGCCTCGCGGACGAGCTCCGGATCAACGGCGCGCTGAAGGTGCCCGTCGTGGTATTCCTGTCCGAAGACTTCTTCGAGCTCGGCCGCTTCGGCGACCGGCTGCTCACGGTCTACCGCCGGATGGCCGTGACGCAGCTCGGGGCGGCGTGCTCGACCGGGATAGTGGCGCCGCCGGAGGACGAGCTCGTCGCCGAGGCGGCCGAGTGGTGCGACGTCTTCGAGCGGATGCACATCATCGTCCGCCTCGCGCCGATGCTGAGGGAGAGGCATGGGGATTAGG
>Ga0272441_10000539_pt1 | contig 86388 bp, 91 predicted proteins | sample SSMProp6N_FD_193582 | JGI IMG/M metagenome (GOLD analysis project Ga0272441, IMG submission 193582) | Marine sediment archaeal communities from Little Sippewissett salt marsh, Falmouth, MA, United States - SSM-Prop-6N | ecosystem: Environmental > Aquatic > Marine > Wetlands > Sediment ... | reverse complement strand
AAAATAAAAAAAAATATTATAATATTTTTTATGGACATTATATACATAATATATTTAATGATTATAATTCATTAATATTTGTAACATAAAAAAAAGATATAGTGGGGGAAAAATTTTTTATGAACAAAAGAAAAATAAAAAAATATGTAGTATTTTTAAGCATATCTTTGTTTATTTTAGCTAGCATCTTACCAAACATCTCAGGCAATAATCTAAATAATATGGAAAAACAGTATCATAATTCAGAAAAAAAAATTGAAAAGATAAAATTTGAAAAATCATTTTCCAAACCAGAAATAATACACAAAGAAAATAGTTTAGAAATAAAAATCAAAGAAGCAAATACATACATACAAATACCTGATGAACCAAAAATACCGTCATATACAAAAACACTAACTATACCATTTGGATCAAAAATAATTGATATAAAATGTATACATTCAAAACCAGAGATAATAAGTTTTAATAAAAAAATTGATCCTATAGATTATTTTTATGATGAATTCCCAGATTTTATTACAAAACAAAACAATTTAGAAAAAAACCAATGGTACCAAGCTGATACAGGCGGAGGCATAAAAGATGGTGTCCATCAAAGTTTTATAAAAATAAATTTTAATCCATTGAAATATGATGAAACACTAAATGAGATATATTTTTGTGATAATTTTGAAATAACAATAGAATATGAAGTACAAGCGTTTTTTTCTTTTGAAAACGATGAATATGATCTACTCATCATCAGTCCAAATAATTTTCAAAAAAGTCTTGAAACACTAGTTACACATAAAGAGGGCCACGGTATTAAAACAAAACTTGTAACATTAGATGAAATCTATCAAGACAGATATTTTACAGTTGATGGAAGAGACGATGCTGAGGAAATCAAATATTTTATATTTAATGCTTTTAATCAGTGGGGTATTGATTTTGTTTTACTCGTTGGAAATATAAATAAGATACCAATCCGTAAGACATGGATGGGATCAGGAGACTCCGAGAGAACACCTCTAACAGATCTGTATTATGCAGATATATGTTTTTCAGATGGATCTTTTTGCAGCTGGGATTCTAATGAAAATGGGTATTATGGTGAATTCTGGCACGGGGTCCAGGATGACCTAGTTGATCTTTATGCTGATGTTTATCTTGGAAGACTAGCATGTAACAATGCTTTCGAGGTAAAAACAGCAGTCAAAAAAATAATTGATTATGAAAACAATGCATATGGATCTGACTGGTCAAACAACTTTTTACTTATTGGTGGTGATACTCATCCATCATTTAATGATTATGCAGAAGGAGAAGTATTAATAGATGAAATCGCAGAGATTACACCAACTATGAATCATATAATGCTTAAAACATCAGATGATACTTTTTCCCATGAATCAGTAAATGATGCTATAAACGATGGTGCTGGTCTTGTCTGTTATGCAGGTCATGGTTTTGAAATCGGTTTAAGCACTCATCCTCCAAATAGTGAAGAATGGGTTAACTATAATTATTGGAATATCTTTGGACTCCGTAATAAAGAAAAACTACCTATCATTCTTTTTGATGCATGTCTAACAGCAAGGCTTGATTATAACATTTTAAATCTAATTTATGATATAATTTACTTTACATCACCACTACCAAAACTAGATAAACTCGATAATATAAACTTCCCAATTCTTTTCCCATGTATCGCATGGGAGTTTGTATCTCAACCATATGGTGGAGCAGTAGCAAGTATCGGTGCAACAAGGGTTACATATGGAATGATTGAAGAAGATGGAGATATATTAGGCGGATGCTCATATTTTACATTAAAGTTTTTTGAAGCATACGAAAATTCTAGTTATCTATCTGAAATGCTTGTTTCAGCAAGTAATGATTATCTAAATTATGCATACTGGTTTGATCCATTTGTTATAGAAGAAATGGTACTTCTTGGTGATCCAAGTCTTAAAATAGGTGGTTATGAATGAATAAAAAAAATAATTATAAAAAAATGATGCTATTTATATTTACAGTATTAATTGTTATATCTTCTTATCAAATAACAGCGACTGATATTAATCTAAAAAATCCATATGAAATAATCAATCAAGATTTTCATAAAAAAAATTTTCAAAAAGCTTCATATCAAATATTTGAAGATGGTAACTGGCCTCTTGTATACGATCGTTATGCTGAAGATGCTTCAAGAGAAATAATTCTTGATTCGGAGGAAAATATCATAACCACTGGTTATACCGCTGATGATGAAACCTATGAAATAGATTTTTTAACATTAAAATATAATCATGATGGAGAACTATTATGGGACAAGGTTTTTGATGGTGGAAAAAATGATTATGCTTGGGATATTGATGTGGATTCTGAGGATAACATAATAGTTTTTGGTTTTAACGCTAGTTTAATTGCAGAAGATATATCTGATTTAAATCTTACAATATATCTTATAAAATATAGTTCTGATGGTAATGAACTATGGAATAAAACAATAGAATTTGAAGATGATTGTTTCCCGGGTGGAATCGCTGTTGATTCAGAGGATAACATAATTTTAACATTTGGAAGAGGTAATCTTAATGCTATGTCTTTTTTTTGCTATACAATTAAGATGGATAAAGATGGAAATGAGATATGGAACAAGCCCTACACTGAATATATGCTTTCTTTTGGATCTGAAGTGGTTATAAATGAAAACGATGAAATATTCATCGGTGGGCTTGCAGCTTCTTTTCTTGGAGAAGGATGGTTTTTAATAAAATATGATCCAAATGGTAATCTTCAATGGAAACAAAGATTTAGCATAGGAAACCAGCTAAATGATATAGCAATTGATTCAGAAGGTAATATGATAATAGTAGGACAAGAGTTTTCTAGAGAAACTAATTCTACTGAATGGGTCACGTTTAAATGTGATAGTAATGGTAATTTATTATGGAGTTATGATTATATAGGATTCTATAATGAATATGCAAATGATGCATATGTAGATTCAAATGGAAATATCTTTGTTATAGGAATAATTTCAAAAGGGGAATCCTATGATAACTGCATGCTGATATTTGATCCAGATGGAAATGAATTATGTATGAAAATACCAACTGTCGATGGTTCACTTGCGGGAATAACAATTGATAAAGATGATGTAATATATGCATCTGGAATTGTTAATAGCTCCATTGATAGCTATAATTATGATAGTTATATCTGTAAATTTGATGATGTCACACCACCGATAGTTGAATCATTTAAACCTGAATCTAAAAATCTATATCTTTTTGATTACAAACTCTTTCCCCTTATAAAAAACACTCTTATAATTGGTAAAATAACTCCAGGTGCAATTGTAACAAATTCATCAGATGTTGATAAAGTACTATTCTATGTAGATGGGATTTTAAAAGAAACCGTTAATGATCCACCATACGAATGGATATGGGATGAACAAAAATTTGGTTCTTATAATCTTGAAATCCATGTATATGATCATAAAAATAATATCAATAGGGAAATAATCAAAGTATGGAAGTTATTTTAAAATAAAAAAAATTATTCATCTAAATATTTGAAAACATTTGAATTTATTGCAATGTATCAAATATTAATACTATCAAATAATTATAATACAATAACAAATAATATAATAATATAAAATCAAATATCATTTTTAGAGGTAGGATAAATATTAAAGAAAAACCATGGAAAAACAAGGTTGAACGCGATATAATAATGCATGAAGATATTGAAGAATCTGGTCTTCAAGGTGGAAAAACACTAGGTGATCATTTATATTTACTTTCTTTTGTAATTGGAATTCCTATGCTAATTGTTGGTGTTTTATCATGTGTTAACATGCTTTTTAATATGGGAATGATAATTAATTCTGCGACAATAATTCTAGTAATTATCACTACAATAATTGGTGCGTTAATGACAATAGGCGGATATTTTTTATACACTGGCTAATTTAGTATTTCTGATATTATTTATGAAAAAAGAAGAGTTAATTGCCCCATGTGGCATGAATTGTGGTATTTGTAAGTATTATTATCGGGAGAAAAACAATTGCCCTGGTTGCAATGGACCTGATTATAATAAATCTAAATATTTGTTGGATTGTAAAATTGTTAAATGTGATATTAGAAAAAATAACGAATCAGGTTTTTGTTATGAATGTCCCGATATACCTTGTACTAGATTAAAAAACCTTGATAAGAGATATAGTTCTAAATATCATATGAGCATGCTTGAAAATCTTAATTTTATAAAAGAAAATGGAATTGATGCTTTCTTAGAAAAAGAAAAACAGAAATGGAAATGCCCCAAATGTGGTGGAATAGTTACTTGTCATGGTGGAATGTGCCTTTCTTGTGGTTATGAAAAATTTAAAAAATAATGATGAAAAATGCCATATAATGTTTATGTAATTAAACTTGATAAAGAGGTTTTAAATTCTAAGAAATTCCGTGAAAAAAACCCTAATATGAAACCTACAAAGACTTTTTATTACGTAGGGCAGACCTGCCATGATCCAAAGACTCGTTTTAAACAACATAAAAATGGTTATAAGTCAAACAATTTTGTTAAAAAATATGGCACTAAACTTGTACCAAGGAAATTCAAAAAATACAATCCAATTAAAAAAAGAGAGGATGCTGAGCAAATAGAGCAATGGCTAACATATAATCTTAGGAAGAAGGGTCATGGCGTATGGTCAAATTAATTCTTAGCATTTTTTTAAAAAATTATTGTTATTTTTGATTACAATAAATGTTTTATACTGATTTATATTATATTTTTTATATAATGGGGGTATAATATGAAGAGTATAGAAAAATTTCTTAATATAAGAAATATTAGTATTTTAGCTGTAATACTTGTGTTTTTTACAATGATTTCTCCATCATATATAGCAGAAAAAAAAAGTAATTATGAAAATGATGAAGAAATAGCTGATTTTACAGTTTATTATGTTCATATCAATACTGAAGATTTTAACATTAGCGCAGGGATCGATAACCTTGGAAATAAAAATGGGACGATATCAGTTAGATTCTATGATACTTTCTTGTTATTTGGAAGGATACCATTATTTGAAAGAGAGATTTCTACAGTTGAGGATTTATTTATCGAAGAATATGGTGCTGCAGAAATATGTGTTGTTTGGGAATCAATACTATTGAAACATCCAATTCTAAGCCACAGGATTAGAGTTGTTGCAGATCCAGATGATGAAATAGTTGAAAGTGATGAAACAAATAATGGTAGAATAACAGATATTAGGATTCCATTATTTTCATAAGATATAAAGCCTATTGCATAATTCTTTTATGTTAATATAAAAAGTTTTAAGATTCAACAAATCATCATTATTTTTAGGAATAGGTTTTAGATGATAGATAGAAAAAATATTCTAAATCTTGCAATAAGACATAAGATATATATTTATATTAAAAAAAATGCAGGACTTCATCTTTCTAAAATTTCAAAAAATCTTAGTATACCAAGGACTACATTGATACATCATTTAAGATATTTAGAAGATTGTGATTTGATAGATAAAAAACGAGAGGGCAAATATTTAAGATATTATTCAAAAGAATCTTTTGGTACTTTTGAGAAGAAATTACTTAGTTTATTAAGACAAGAAATTCCGTGTAATATTATTTTAATTATCTACATGTATCTAGCTGTTTCAAGGGTTCATATTAGCAGAATTTTAGAAATCCAACCAACAACAGTCGATTTTCATTTTAAAAAACTAATAGATGCTGATATAATCGAACCAGCCCCGGTTGGTAAAGATGGGGTTTATTTTTATAAAAAAAAGATACTTAAACGTAAACCTAAAACAAAAGAAATTATTTATCGATTTAAAGATGTCCATCAGATAGATAAAATATTAATTGCCCACAAAGATAGCTTCAAGGACGTTAAACTTATCAAAATGATTTTTGGCCCACTTGGTTTTTTATCAGATGAAAAATTACCTGAAATAACTCAATCTGATGAAGAGGCAATAGATAAAATTGTTAAGACCATCAAAGATATGTTTCCACCACCAATTATAACATAAGGATTTTTTTAAATCTCTGAAATTCTGTCTATAAAGTTTAAATATTATTCTAAATGAATTTTATATTTGTGATAAAATGAAAAATAATAGAAAAATATCATTTATAATCATTATTTCAGCTATTCTAATCTCTTCAATATTATTTCCAATTTCTATTTCTATTAAATTTAATGATACTTATGAAATAAAAGCAAATTACTAGGATGATACAACATGGACATTTATGGCTTACTTTAATTGTGATATGATAGGGAATCATCCTGGAGAAGGAATTCAAGGAAAAATTGGTTCATACATTGGTATTTCTACAGAATTTATCCCCCTATTATGAGGATAAATGCATTAAAAAAATATAAAAAAACTATGAGTAACCCAATTCTAAGATTAATTTAGATAAAAAATATAGCTAATAAGAATCCTTTTCTCATAAGTAAATCCTATAATGTTTTAAGATCTGTAAAAGAAAATATGTCTGATTATCTACACAAAAAAGAGAATTTATCAACTTATTGCCTGCATGATGCATTTTTATATAATGAAGAAGTAAAATGTATAAAAAATTTTAAAAAATTATAGTTTAGAATTATTTGATATAATTAAGAATATAGGAATTATCAAAGCATTTTTTTTATCAAATAAACTTTTTGAAAAAATGAAAGATGAAATTAATAAATGTATTTTAATTGAAGAATCTATAATTATTGGACCAAATATTTAATCTTCAAATTAATACAATTCCTGGTACTATATAAATTAGAAAAAAAATTAATATTTTTTTTATTATGTGAGTTTCTTTGCTTTATTATATAATGTTTTTAGCAACAAATCAAACATTAAATACTCAATTAATGAAGCATCTAATTCTGAATCAAGTTGATTTGAAAAAAATATGGTTGCTGTACCATCAGGGTTCATTGTAACCATATCAAGTGCTCCAACATATCCACCGCTATGACTAACAATTATTTTTCCATCCCTAGTCTTTGCCAGCTGCCAACCAAGTCCATAGTTATAATTAGCATCTGGAGAGAAATGTGGAGTCTGCATTAGTTTTACAGTGGATTCTTCTAATATTCGTACTCCGTTCCATACTCCACCATTCATATGAGCTATTATGAAATGTGAGTATTCATCTACACTGGTTCTAAGAGTTATTGCTGGATATATAGGATGTATACCATAATGAGGATGTCTAAAATATTCTTTGTCTTTATATTCATAAGGAACTGCTATTTTATCAATATCATGATCTCTTAGCCTGAAACTTGAATTATACATTTCAAGAGGTTCAAAAATATGTTCTCTACAATACTCATTAAAATCTTGCCCTGAAAAAATTTCTACAAGATATCCAAGTAGTGAAAAACCAACATTTGAATATAGATATTTTTCACCAGGCTCATATTCTGACCAGGTTGAACAACTATAAGCTGATCCATCTGGTGTGAAATATTCCTCAAACCATGGCATTGGATAGTCATCAATATCTGGATCACCTGGTAGATATGATAGGCAAATCCAGTATAAATTATCATCCGCAAGGCTAGATCTATGTGATAGCATCATCTCAATTGTTATTGGTATATCTGGATGGTTTGGGTTTCTAAGTTTGAATGGTATATAATCTGATATATCATCTGTGAGATTGAATTTTCCCTGGTCATATTGTTGCATAAGAGCTGTAGCTGTTACTGTTTTTGATACAGATGCCTGCAAATAAAGTATGTCTGTTGTAGCAGGTTTTTGTTGTTCAAGATCATAATATCCATATCCTTTTGACCATAACATCTCATCTTTTTTTATTATACCTGTTGTAAATGATGGTACATGACCAATTTTCATCAATATTTTTATAATATTATCAAATAGTTTATCAGAAATTATATTATTTGTTGATATTTTTTGAATATCATCTTTTTTATCTATTTTTAAACCTATTATTATTGGGTTTACTGCAATTATTAAAAAAAAACTTATTATTAAAATGCTTGTTATTTTCTTATTTATTTTTCATTCCCCCAGAAAACATCACTTAAATAATTATATATTACTAATCTTATATAAAATATTTGTTTATAAAACAGTTATTATTCTATAATTAAATTCTAGCCAAAATGATAACAAGTAACATTACCTGTTTCAACAGATATTTTTATACTACAATCTGGATATTCATCACAGCAGCTTCCAACCCAATAATCCTCTTCCAAAGTTAAATTCGTATTACATATACATCCACTTTCATCATTTATGAAATATGCATCGCTTTGATTAATTGGAAGAGTAACAGACCTACTAAGATCAACTACCGAAATTCCAGCACCTGTCGTAACTTCAATAGTTGTAATCTTATTATCATTAGATTCAATACAGCCCATATTAAAAAATATTAATAAGTAAAAAATAAAAATAACAACTATTTTCTTCATTTTTTACTCTCCATTTATTAATAACAATTTATAACATAATTTATAATTTAAGGTTTTATATTAAAAATTTTTTCATAAAAAAATTAGTAACCTAAAAACTCTTTTTCAGATATAACATGAATATTTCCATCATAATCCTGTTTTAAATATAAGAATGGTCTAGCAAAACATCTTTTTCTTAACGAAAGTTTAGACCAATTATAAGGTTCTATTGTCATATGACAACTTACTTTCATATCCCATTCTTCAGATAAAAAAGTCCAGTGTGTTACAACCAACGTTTGCCTATGGATATATGAGAAAAAATCCATTTCTGAAAAATCATCAACAAACAATAATTTTTCATCAAGCCATCTGATAAAATTATCTCTTTTTATAACGATATAATCAGTAGGATTTGAATATTCCCAGCCTGTTATATTAACCTTTAAAATCGTTGTTTGTTTTTTAATTAAAAATTTTTCCAATCCAAAAAAATAATATGACGCATTTAGAGTTATTTTATATTCTTTTATTTCTATATCAATATCAGGTTTAATTATTATCTCAGCAACAGGATCCCATTTATTCATATTTTCTTGAGATATCTCAGCATTCAAATCAGAATCACAATCAATTTCCAAACAAACGTGACCAAATAATCTTAAAACAGGCGTTAAACTAACGATAAAAATACCTCCACCGCCCCGATAACTTTTTATTGAATTGGAATCTGTTTTAATAATTGAAACTTTATCCAATAAATTCTTAGTTTCAACCTTAAAATTATCATTATATGCAAATGAGTTACTTGAAAAAATTATAAAACAAAGAAAGAAAATAAATAATACATCAAATCTTCTTTTCATTATTACACTAATAATTAATATTTTTTTATAAGATATATAAACTTATGCATATTCTATCTCCATCGAAAAAAATAATACTATACAGTTATAATTATATAACATATGTTTTATTCATAAAACACTATAGGAGTTGGGATAGATGGAAAAGAAAATTTATCATATAATAATCTTTTTTGTAATAATATTATTACTTTTATCAGGTTGCACCGAAAATACAAATAATGATAATGAAAATGATGGAAATAATAAGTATGATAAAAATGATGATAAAAAAGAGAAATCAGAATTTTCAGGATACATTAAAAAATATAACTCAAAAACACTAGAATCACATTTTGGATTTATGCATCCTGAACATTTTGGTGAAATAAATGAGCTAAATGTATCATGGCATAGACCACATGCAGGACCATTTATATGGGGAGAAATACAGAAATCCAATGAGGAATTTGACTGGGAAGATGCCGATTATGAAGTAAAAAGATCCCAGTATTATGGACTAAATATTCTAGCTACAATCTGGCCTTTTGCAGATTGGGATCAAAAAACATGTAATGAAGAACTATCATCAACACAGACAAAAATGTTTTTTGAACTAGGATCATATAGAAATAAACCCTGCGATATAGAATCTTATAAAAATTTTGTAAAAAAACTTGTAGAACGATATGATGGAGATGGAGTTGATGACATGCCTGATTTAATTGTACCTATTAAATACTGGGAGGTATCAAATGAACCATCAATGCAAGAAGAACTAGTATTTTTTACAGGTTCTTCATCTGATTATTATGATATTTTAAAGGCAACCTATGAAGCAGTAAAACAAGCCGATGAAACATCTTATATTGTATCTGGGGGCATGGCAGGTGTTGCAAATGACAACAAAGAATTCTGGGAGAAAGTATTTGATTTTGGAGGTAGTAATTATTTTGATATAGGTAATATTCACTCTATAAGTAGTGATTCTGATAGTCTTTATGGTGAGGAATACAAAGAATTTTTAGATGACAATAAAATTGAAAAAATATTCTGGACTACTGAAGCAGAATTAAAATCAAATTCTCTACAAGGTGTTAAACCATCTGAAGAATCTTATGCAAAAGTAATTGTAAAAAACTATGTTGAAGCTTTTTCTAGTGGATCGGATAAAATTTTTTATGTTGGATTAGAAAATAGCCCTGGAGATGAAGAATCATGGTTAATCGGTAAAACAGGGGAAAAACAGGAACCATATTATGCATATAAAACAATGGTTACAAAATTAGATTATTTCGACAAAGTAGAAAAAATTGTAGACGGTCAATTCAAATTTACAATAGATACAAAAATTGTATATGTACTATGGGGTACAAATGATATTAATGAAGATATAACAGGACAAATAAAAATCACAGATCTAAAAGGAACAGAGAAAACAATAGATAGTAACACACTAATTTTAAATGATTCGCCAGTTTTTGTTGAAAAAATTTAAAAAAAAAATATTTATCTTAATCTTTATAAGAAATAGTTTTTACATAAATTGTTATATAATGTGGATTTGTTTTGTATCTTTGATGAGACAGGATGAATAAAAATTTTTTAACATATTTTCTAATTATTGAATTTGTTTTAATATTAATTGGAATAATTTTTTTTTATTTAAACAGTATATGTCTGATGGGAGATCTTTGCATAGTTGGTCTCACAGATATAATAAAATCTTTTTCCTTACCGATTTTTTTTGGTTTTCTGACACCAATTTTTTTCTATTTATGGAATAAAAAGAGATCAAATAAGAAAATTATGATAAATTCTATCATTATTGTAATTATTATAACAATTGGAATATTTGCTTCAGTTGAACTTATTAATTATGGAAAAGATTTCATTGTAACAGGAAATATAGTTTATGATGAACCAGAAACTTATCTAAACTTATCTAATCAAAATGTAGAAAAATATTCATGTATCAGTGAACTTGTAAAAAATAAAGAAGTTGAAATGACAATATCAAATAATGAATTTTCAAAAATAGATGATTTTTTTAAAGAAAACAATCATCCTCTAGGCGATATTACATATTTTAAAAATAATGAAGAGTTTTTTTGCATCAAATTTGATCGTATGAACTAATATTTCTTTATTAAAAAAAATTTGCATTTAATTTACTATCATGTATCTAGTAATTCATAAAAATTGAAATGATGAATAGGATTCTCTGATGCTGTTTTATCACTACTTGCATAACATATCAACAAATCACCAGAAAATGGCGTATACGACCATTGATACCAAGCATTATACTCTCCAAGAAAAAACTTATGTAACAAAAACATGAAAACACTACCATATTCAAGATTATATGCATTTCTAATCGATTCCAACGAATTACTTAAATCCAGTTTTTTATTATCACCCGTATATTCTTGACATCCAAGGCTTACCATCCTATAATGAACATAACTAACAAAAGCAAACGATTTTTTATCAAAAACATTACGGGGATGCAATGAATTATAAATATCTCTCTGAGTAGCTGACGTCTCTGGGTTTACAAAACAATTAGTCCTACGGATAATATGATTAAGAGTATAGAAAGGAAATTTAGATTCACATATACCATCCCATTGACCAAGATATGATATATTTGCTGTTTGCTCTAATACATATCCATCTTCTTTATTAACATCTGATATAAGATAATCATATCCAAATGTTTTATTTACATCTAGAATAACCAAAGCTTCTTCAAGAGTAGATGATTTATATAAAGCTTCAAGAAGTCTTATTCCAACAGGAGAACCATGAATTTTTTCATCATTACAAGGTGATGCAGTGTTTGATATCGTTATTCCTTTATCATTCATACCGCTTTCAACAACATATCCTGCAAAAGAAGGATACATAAACGCGTTAAACCCATCTGGTTTTCCAACAACAAGTATTGGTTCATCAAGAACACAAAAGCCCGTTATCGGATCTTTTGGCCCACCAGGAAAATCAAGGCTATATACATGTATCAGCTCATTACTTTTTGTAACAGGTCCATCAGCTATAAAACTACTACAATGAAGAGAACATTTTTTCTCCCATGTCCACATACATCCAATGTCATCATATGATAGAGCAACAGCATCAGCTGTACCCTGAATATAATCAACTAATTCAATAGGAATATAATCCTTCTGGATCTCCCAGAGACTACATGTAAGGTTTTTTTCATTTAGTTCATGTAGTCCAAAAGCACGTAGGTTTCTAATGATTTCATATTTTAAAAAAAATCCAAGCTGATAACCCATCTCATAAAAACTACCTTTTAAATGAAGTATTTTTACACCATCTTGTTCTTCCATCCATCCTTTGTTAATAAAATCAGTTTTTATTATTTCATCATTTGATGATCTGGTAAATTTAGCATCAACAGCAATATTTAAAAGTATGAAACATAATAAAATCACAGTTATTTTCTTATACAGTTATTTTTCCCCCAATATATTATTTATATAATATTATTTATTATCACAATATAAATCTTTCTTATCGGCAATATGAAAAATTTTAAAAATAAGTATTATCTAATAATTTTTATGAACTACCAAGTTATTTATTTTTCAAGGAAAGGAAATACAAAAAAAATAGCTGATGCGATAGCATCTGAATTAGATAATAAATCTGAAGAGGTGAAAAACGCAGAATTAAAAAATGACACTTTTATTTTTTTAGGATCAGGATGCTACGGAGGTAAACCAGGTAAAAAAATACAAAGATTTATTGAAAACAATGATTTTAATAACAGAGATATTGCACTTTTTGGAACATCAGGCGGAGGAGATGGGGAAGAAACAGAAGTAATGGAAAAAATGTTGAAAGAAAAAAATGCGAATATAAAAGGAAGATATTTTTGCATGGGGAAATTCTGGTTTTTAAATAAAAATAAACCGGATGAAAAAGATATAGATGGAGCTGAAAAATTTGTAAAAAAAATGAGAGGGTGAAAAATATTACAGAAAAAATATTTGTTGATGTTAGAACAAGAGAAGAATATTATAAAGATCATATTAAAGATGCAATAAACATTCCTGTTCATGATCTAAAATTTTATAACAATTTTTTAAAAGAAAAAAAAGTAAAAGTATATTGTAACACAGGAATACGGGCAAAACTTGCAGATAAAATTCTTAAAAAAGAAAAAATAGATTCTCAGGTTTTAGAAGGAGATTGGAACAAGGATTATAACAGAGTAAAAAATAGCATTATAAGTGCTGTTAATTTTATTGAGATAACACCAGGTCAAGAAATTGAGTTTCAAAAAAACATTAAAAACCTATGTCAAAGTACAAACGGTGTGGAAGGTTTTCTGGGATCAAAACTTCTAAAAATATCAGGGATATCGGGCATTGGAAGTTATCTAGACAAAGACATAACAAATGTTGAGGTGAAACCAGAGAAATACATAATAATTACATATTGGACTGATAAAAAATCACATGAAAAAGCACATAAATTAAAGTTTTTCAAAGAACTATATAATAAAATACCTAAGTATTCAGTAAAAACACCTTATGAAGAATTCTACGAGATTTTCAAATAATAAATAAAAAACTTTAAAAGAATTTTTCTTCTATATTTTATTTATGCCAAATGAAGATTTTACATGGAAAGATACAGTTCCATCTGTACTGGCTGGTGGTTTTTTTATCGCACAAATGATTTATGGCGGGTTTTTTTTAGATCACCCCAGAATTGATATTATTAAATATCTTGGAATTTTTGTTTTTATTTTATCTGGAATTTTTGGTATGGCGCCAGTTTTTATTTTCAAAAAGAAAGGAGGAGTTGAGAAAGGAAAAAGTTATGTATATACTACCAAAATTGTTGATACTGGACTTTATTCAATTGTCCGTCATCCTCAATATTCAGCGTTTTATCTTTGGGCGATTGGTGCAATTCTATTATTCCAAGATCTAATCGTAACAATATTTGGTATACCTGTTATCCTTTTAACATATTATGATATGATGAGAGCAGATAAGGTAAATATCAAAAAATTTGGAAAAACATATGAAGAATATATGAAAAAAGTCCCAAGAGCAAATTTTATCTATGGAATGATCAAAAAAATAATCAGGTGAATAATTTGAAGGTTAAAGTAAAAGTAGTATCTCAAAAAGGAATATGCAATCTGAATCATAAACCAGGTGATGAAATAATTATATCTGAAGAAGGAGTTGAAGGAAAAATATGCATACATGCACTATATAGTCTTCTACCAAAAGCTTTTGCAATAATGTATGGAGCAAAATTTCCATGGTTAAAAGAAGATCAAAACCCAAGACACGCATGTCCAGATGGAAAAAACCCAGTAATATTTGAATTTGAAAGAATTGAATGAAAATAATTGTGATGTTTTCAAATGAGAAAAAATATTTTTAGTTTTTTTATAATTATTTTTTTATTACTTGTATTTACTTTTTTTGGAATTATTACACAAGCTGAAAAAATTCCAAGTCCACCAGATAACTTGCGAATACTAAATAAAAATAATAATTCTATAAAAATTTGTTGGGAGAAAGGTTTTTATCCTGATTCAAAGAATTATTTTGTTTCAAATGCTGATAAACGTGGTACACATGATCTAATAAATCCTTGTGCTGAATATTCATCTATTTCTAATTGTACATATATTGTTTATTCTGGTTTAAATCAAGATCCATATATTGTAAAATACAATCATAGCACTGGTTTATGGTCTGATTCTTTCAGAGTTGGTATTAATCCTTTAGAAGACGATGATCATGGTCATCCATCAATGGTTATTGATAAAAATGGATATATTCATGTTTTTTATGGGTGTCATAATACTGCTATAAAACATAAAGTTAGTAGTAAACCCTATATGATTGATAGTTGGAATTATAGTAGTAATATCATAGGGGCACATACTTATCCAATACCAAAACTTATTGATGATGATATATATCTTTTATGTAAAGGATCTGATTATGATATTTATCTTTATAATCTATCAAATAGCTCGTTTTTTGGTAAAAAAATAATTGGTTTTCCATCAGGAAATTGGGTTTATATTAAATCCCTTGAGAAAGATAGTAAAAATAATCTTCATATTAGCTTTAATTATTATAACAAAATAAAGAAAAACAGATATGATATTTATCATGCAATATATAACCTAAAAAATAACAGTCTAACTAATATTACTGGTTTTAATCTAGGGGAAAATATTAATTTTTCAGAGGCGGAAAGATATTGCAGAGCATATAATAGTGGTCTTGAATCTTGTTATAACCCAACCATGCATCTTGACTCAAATGACAATCCGTATATTATTTTTACAAAAATGAATGAATATCATAATGAAAACATGACCTGTTTCATATATTGGAACGGATATAAATGGACTAAACCTGTTGAAATAACTTCATGTAAAACAAAATGGGAGACAAGTGATTTTATAATAAATGATAATAATACTATTGATGTTTTTCTAACAGTAAACAAAATATTTGATAGAGGTGGAAGGATAGAAAAATGGAGATGGGATGGGAAAAACTGGTTTAAGATAATCAATATTTTAAGATCAGAAAACAACACTAAAACACTAGTTCATCCAACAATCTGTATTAACAATTCATATGAGATAAAAATTATTTTCTCAGAATATTCAGATTATTATAATCAGAATAATCTAAAAATGTATGCATATGGAGAAGGCGGGATTGTAAAAAAGAATAATGAAACAGTATATACAATGATTAGATATAGTACAGAAGATAATCTTACAGATATCAACTCAGGATGGGAAATCTATAATGGAACAGGCATTAATACTGTTATTAATAACAATAAAAATGATACAACATATTATTTAAGAGCATGGAGTTTTGATAAAAAAAACGGTTGGAACAATGATGGTAGTAACATTTTATTAATCAAAAAAAATTACAATATATCAATAACTATGATTATTATTATATCATTTATATCTCTATTATTTTCCTTAGTTTTTTTAAAAAAATTAATTAAACTTAAATAATTTTTACGAACTACCATAATTTATGATATTTACGATATTATCTATTTTTCTCATCCTTATTTTAATCGGTATTATAACAATATTTGTCCTTATTTATAACAAGTTTCAAAGACTGCATAATGGTGCAGAAACAGGTCTAAGTCAAATCGAGGTTGCATTGAAAAAAAGACTTGATATGATAACACAGCTAGCGGATGTAGTTAAAGGTTATGCAGATTACGAGAAAAACCTTATGGAAAACATTACAAAGATTAGGACTCTGATTAAAAAAAATATTTCACCTGATAAGATTGATAAAATTAATTCTGATTCTAAAGATATACTAAATAACTTAATTTTTGTTGCTGAAAACTATCCTGATTTAAAAGCTTCAAAAAGTTTTATTGATCTGATGAATGCAATTAAGGATGTTGAAGGTGAAATATCACGTCAGAGATATACATATAATAATATTGTTCAGGAATATAATACCCGCCTTGAAATAATTCCATCAAATCTTGTTGCAAAGATTTTTTCATATAAAAAACTAGAATATTTAAAATTCGAAGAAAACCTTAAAAAAGGCCCTGATTTGGAGATGTATAAATGAGAGAAAAATCAAAACTTGTTTTATTACTAATAGTAGTTTTTATAACTGTTTTATTTGGCTTTTTTTTAATTAATTTTTTACCATATTCTGGTGATTTAATAGTTGAAAACTATACAGTTGAAATAAAAACTGATGGTTCACTTACTGAGACGTATAATTATAATGTTAAAAATTCCAATCAATATAGAATGCTTTATAGATACTGGGATGAAAGAGTTGTATATAATGAGAATTTAAGCAATCCTCATATCAGACTAAAAGATGTGTACTGTAATTATAATTCATATGTAAAAGATTACAGAGGAAACGGAAAAATAATTAATGGCGATAGTAACCTTGAATACTATGTAGAATCAAAAGCTTATAAAAACGAGATAGGATGCTATAATCCAAATTATTTTTCAAAAGGAAATTATGAACTAAAAATTGAATATGAAATATATCCAAATGTTGAATATGACGACAATTTTTTCCATATCAATTTGAGGCTTGCAGATGAACATATACCATATCAAAATATTAGAATTATAATTGATGATCCAGATGATGATATAACATATCTATTCACTCATCCGCATATGTATACTGAAAAAGAAAACGGTAAATATATAATAACTGGTTCAAGCCCTAAAGATTCCCTAATTGAAATAGAATTTGTATCAAAAAACATTGATTATGGATACAAAAATTATGAAGAAAACGTTTTAGAAAAAACAATCAATGCAAATGATGATTATGACTCAAAATATAATATCTTTAGTTTTTTGAATGTTATATTACTTGTTTTAACATTTGGTTTTGCATTAATCCTCTTCTTAATATATTATATTCTAGGTAGAGAAAAAGATTATGTTGTCCCCGAATATCTAAATTTTATTCCTAAAAAAAGAAAACCATGGATTGTAAACCAAGTTTTTTATAAAAATGAACATACTATCGATGATAACGCATTATATGCCACATTACTTGATTTTCATAACAGAAAAATAATTAATATGAATGAAAAAGATGGAGATTTGATAATAGAGATACTTAAAAAAACTGAGAAACTTGATGAATATGAACAAAAAGCATTTTCTTTTATAAAAAAATGGGGTAAAAACAATATTTTTAATTTAGGAAAATTTGCAAGTAAAATAAAAAATAAAGATTATGATTTTCATGAATTAAATGAAATATATGGTGATATGCAATATCTTAGAAAAACTGCAAAATCAAGAACTGCAAAAGATTTTTTTATAAATGGAAAGATTTATCCTTCTATATTTCTCTGTTTAGGTTTTATTTTATTTATTGTATCTTTATATTTTTTCATGAATTATGTTGATATTTATCCAATATTATATCAAAATCTGATATTATCAATAGTTTTTCTAATACAAACAATAATTTCAATTATACCATCACCTGTATTTTTTGGACATTGGAAAAATGATTTTTATAAAGAAAAACTAGAATGGGATTCATTTAAAGATTTCTTATCAGATATGGCTCAGCTGAAAAAATATGATATGCAGGATATAATAATATGGGAAGAATGGCTTGTTTATGGTACTGCTCTTGGAGTTGGTAAAAAAGTTGCTAAATCATTAAAAGAATTAAAAATAAACATTCCACAAGCTAGATATGTACCAGTTATGTACGGATCATTTACAACAGTTAACTATGCAATAATGTCAACTAGATCTAGTTCAGGTGGAGGTGGCTACAGCGGCGGAAGTTTCGGTGGCGGTGGAGGCTTTGGCGGCGGTGGTGCTGGTGGAAGATAAAAAAAATTTAGAAATAATTTTTTTCCTTTTTTTTATTTTAATTTTATTTAGATACCTGGAGTCACCCCAGTCATATTACTTACATACATGAATACTGCAGCAGCAATTATTATAGTCAGAATAACACCAATGATCAAAGCTGGTATTATTATAGCAGCAATTGCACGACCGGTAGACATATCTTGCAGTTCTTTAATGCCAAATATCTCAAGTACAAAAGCCCATATTCCAAAAATAAGGCCTATAGTTGGTATCCATCCAAATAAATAACTTGGTGTGGAACTATACAACAACGCTTTAACTGTTTGAGTGTAACCCCTTTTACCACCAAATAAAATTACTCCAAGATGAATAACACCACCACCAATAAATATCCCAATTATACCAAATATTAAAAATAAAATAAAAAAAACTGGTATTGAAAGCATATAACCTGACTGTATCATAGAACCAAAAAAAGGTATTTCTTGATATACAGAGTAAATTGAACCTAACATCGTATTTAGTGTTGCACTTAAAACGAGGGCATTTAAAGTAGAATAAATTAATAGTAAAACAATAAAATATCTAAAACTTTCACCTAATGGTTCTTCTTTTACTTTTTTAAAAGTTTCAATTGGGTTTAATAAAAAACCTTTTACTTTTCCAACAAAATCCAAATTTTGTATTTCATCCATCCCATAAACTCTCCTATCTATTAATTATAACTTATAATCTTTTTATTTCTTAAAAAACCATCTATTATTCAATAATACATGAAATAATTATAAAAAACCCAATAAAATCAAAATGATACTAAAATTTATCTAAGTAAAATTGTGCTAAAAATATTATATATCCAAGGGTGAAATATATTATCTTGGATGTGATAAATTGATAAATAAAAAAATTATTTGTATTATCATAATTACTATTTTTTTAATAAACTTGATTCCATCTGCGAATTCAGATGATAAAATTCATTTAGAAAAAAATGAGGAAAATAAAATTGAAAAAAAATTTATCACAGTAGAAAAAATAGATGATGTTTGGTGGTTTGTAAATTCAAATGGGGAAAAATTTTACTCAAATACCATGACAGGAACAGCACCTAGCCCGTTTTATTATGGAGATACTTCAAGCTGGCTTGATGATTTAGATGAGTTACTTGAAGACATTGGTATTAACACTGTAACAACAAGTCACGAATCGCTAACAAAAAAATATTATTATATAATGCGTTTTAGATTCAAACATTTTAGTATAACAAAAAATGATGGATGGAATCATAATAGATTCCCTGATGTCTTTGATCCCTGGTGGAGAGAACAAGTAAAAAATGCTACACAAAAATATGCAGCTCCATTAAAAGATGATCCATTGCTTCTTGGATATTACACTGATAACGAGATGAAATGGGGGCCAGATATTGTTGATACTTTAACTATTCTAGAAGTATATATGTCAGCTGAAAAAAATACGCCAGGAAAACAAGAACTTATTAGATTTTTAAAAGATAAACAATACAATAATGATATAACACTTTTTAATCTTGTTTGGAATATGGATCTAAATAGTTTTAAGGATCTAGAGAATCATAAAGAATTTGGAATACAACAAGCTTGGAGACTCCGCTCTCTGATTAAACCTGAGAAAAACAAAATCTATGATATTTATCCTAAATATAAACAAAAACCTGATTTAATGAAACAGGCAGAATCAGATATACGCAGTTTTTCAAGTCATGTTGCTGAAACATATTATAATGTAACAGATTTTTATCTAAATAAAGCAGATCCTAACCATCTAAATCTTGGATCCAGATTTCATCTACATGGTGTACCAGAAGAAGTATTAGTAGAATGTGGAAAATATGTTGATGTTATAAGTTTAAACTATTACAGGACAAATAGATTAATGTTTGATCCTCCAAATTATTACACTTGTAAATTATATGGCTGTGTCACCCTAGAAAACTGGATGCAAAAATATTATGACATTACACAAAAACCATTATTTATCCCCGAGTGGAATATGAGATATAAAGATAGGATCATTCCAATAATGACAGATGATGCAATATTTGTAGAGGGTAGAACCAAAAAGTTAAGAGCAAATAATTACAAATGGTATGCAAAAAATTGTTTAGAACGCCCATATATGGTCGGTGACTCATGGTTTTGTCTTAGAAGCAAAGGATTTGGCTTTGAATGTAACAGAGGATTCATAGACATATTTGATCAGCAAGATGAAGAATTAATAAAATCCATGAGAAAAATATGTACAAATAGTGAAAAAATACATGAGAAATCATCAAAAAATTTAATGATTAATAATATTAATCAAGAACTAACATTTGATATCATCATAAAAAATATTAATCCAAAAAAATTTGAAAAAAAAGGAGAAACACAAATAAAATATGATGATAAATACTTAAAAGATAATAGTATTATCAGATATAATACAGTAGAAAAAAACTATGATGAAAAAAATACATTATATGTAGATGACAATTCATCATTTCCAGGTGATGGAAGTAAAAACTGGCCTTATTCAAAAATAGGTTTTGCAATTGAGAATGCAACAAATGGAGATACTATAAGAGTATATGACGGTGATTATTTTGAAAAAATAATCATAGATAAACCCTTATCAATTATTGGAAATGGTAGTTCAAGTACTACAATTTATGGTATTTTTCAAGATTTTATTTTTACTTCAATGAATCGTCATGAAATAAATAATAATGTTATCACAATAGAATCTGATGATGTAAAAATAAATGGATTAAATATTACAACCGCGGTAGGTAATTATATAGGTTCAAGTGGGGGAAAATATGCATGTATTGGGATTAATATTTATAACTCAAACAACTGTTATATAGAAAACAATGTTTTTGATAATTTAGGTTTGGGTGTTTTTGGAAGAGACCTTGGAAAAGGAATTATCGTTCGAAAATGCAGTAGAATAAATATAAAAAATAATGATTTTAAGAAAAATGATATATCAGTAGATAGTTCAGAAGATATAGAAATTTATAATAATTCAATGAATTTTATTTGGTTGTCCCAATCAAAAAAATGTAAAATTATAAACAATTTCATATCTTTTTCTCGTTATGGCATATCATTAATATATTCAGATGATAATCTTCTTGAAGGAAACACAATTTATAAATGTGGGAGGAGAGGATTGTTTCTTAAAAACTCAAATAATAATTTAATAAAAGAAAATAATTTCATGGGTGAAAGAAACAAGATTAATGATTTTGTATCTTCTTTAGATTCTATAAGGGATTATATATATTACATTTCAGCTACTTATCTAAATTCTAAGGGAAATAAATGGACTGGTAATTACTGGGAAGAGGGTAGAATCATTCCAAAAATAATCATAGGGCGCTATGGAAATGATGGATTATTTCCTGTTTTAAATATCGACTGGAATCCAGCAGATAAAAAATTATAATTTATCTTAATTTTTTTAATAAATTTTCAAGCCAAAAAATATTTATACTATATATTATTCTTATAAGATAAAAAATATTGATTAGTTAAATCTTATTTTTTGAGTTATTTCAAATATAGGAAAATACATATAAAAAATAATAATTTAGATAAAAAAGATTCTAATAATCATTAATTCGGAGTAAAATAAAAATGAAATTTGAAGAACTAGAAATCAACGAAAAAATAATACAAAAAACAAAAGAGAAAGGGTTCGAAGAACTAACACAAATACAGGAAAGATGCATACCAGAAATAATAATGGGTAAAGACGTAGTAGGACAGGCTGAAACAGGTTCTGGAAAAACTATTGCTTTCTGCATACCAATACTTGAAAAAATTAAACCTGGAAGAGGAGTTCAAACTGTTGTTTTAACACCAACAAGAGAATTATGCATACAGGTTACAAATGTTTTCGAAGAATTCGGTAAACAACTAAATATTACAACAACAAGCATCTATGGTGGAGTTAGCATAGGACCGCAGATAAATAAAATAAAAAAATCAGAGGTAATAGTCGGCACACCAGGCAGAATGCTTGATCATCTAAATAGAAAGACTTTAGATCTTGGAAATATCAGATTTTTAATTCTTGATGAAACTGATAAAATGCTTGATATGGGTTTTATTGATGATGTAGAAAAAATAATTAGATATACACCTAAACAAAGGCAGACACTAATGTTTAGTGCAACAATACAAAATAACATTAATGGCCTTATGAAGAGACATCTAAAAAATCCAAAAGTAATTAGGACAAAATCACAGGTTGATAATAGCAAACTCGAGCAAATATATTATGATATTTATGAAAAAGACAACAAGTTTTCAATACTTGTTCATCTAATAAAAAATAATACAAAGGGCCTTGCCATTGTTTTTTGTGCAACAAGAAAAGAATGTGACATTGTAAACAGAAATCTAAGATTCCATGGTATTAAATCATCATCAATTCATGGTGGTAAAACCCAAGATAAAAGAATGAAATCATTAACTGCTCTAAAAAAACAAAACGTGGATGTGCTTGTTGCAACTAATGTTGCAGCACGTGGTCTTGATATTCAAAATGTTACACATATTTATCATTATGATGTTCCAAAAAATGATACAGAATATATCCACCGTATAGGTAGAACTGCTCGAGCTGGTGCTAATGGCACAGCAGTCACACTTCTTACAAAACCTGATCATGATAATTTTAGAAGAGTGCAGAGCAATGATGATTTAAACATTGAAAGAGAAGATATACCTGAGTTTAAAAAAGTTAGTTTTTCAAGGAGAAAAACGGATACAAAAAGATTTTCTAATCGAGGAAACTTTAGAAATAAAAAAAGAAATTATAAAAAAAGTAGGAATAATTCATAATGTCTTTTTATTTTTTACATGATGCCTATCAAAATATTTTAGGGTTTTTGTCTTATGATTGAATCATATTCATTTGGAAAAATGAAAATAGATGGTAAAAAATATACATCAGATCTAATCATTTTTCCAGATAAAATTCATGATGAATGGATTAGGGGAAAAGGACATTTACTTCAAAAAAATGATATAGATAAAATAATAGATTTTAATCCAGATATAATAATTATAGGAACTGGTGCTTTTGGATTTATGAAAATATCTAACGAAGTAATAAATATTTTAGAATCAAAAAATATTGAAATAATATCACAAAAAACAGGTATCGCTTATAAAACATATAATAAAATTAAAGATAAAGATAAAGTTGTAGCAGCTTTTCATCTGACATGTTAAAAAAAAATATTTTTTTTATCAAATGTAGATAGTATCAATAGACTCTATCCATATTAGATTAAATATTCCCTATCTTATTTATAAAAAAAGAATTTTTAGGGGGAAAATAATGTATAAAAAATATAGAAAAACTGTTTTTATTTTTATAACGCTGTTTGTTCTACTATCAATTTCATATACATCCTCAAGTAATACAAACAAAAAATTTATGATTAAGGTTGATACACAGAGCCAAGAACCTCAACCACCATATATTTCTGGACCAGATCATGCTGAACTAAGAGAGAACTGTAAATATAATATATCAAGTATAGATCCTCAGGGTGATGATGTTTGTTTTCATATAAAATGTTCTGATTGCATAAATACAGTCAAAGATGAATATATATCAGATATGTATAGATCAGGGGAAAAATTTGAATATTGTCATTGCTGGGATGATTTTTATCAGAAAGAAAACCCATTTATATTATATGCACAAGCAGAAGATGAATATGGACATAAAAGTGATTGGGCAACATATGAGGTAACAATTGATAACGCAATAATTGATGATATTCCAATAACTATAAACTATAATTTTCTAAAAGATATTTATGATTTCATCATCTTCCTACTAAATATTTTAGAAAACATATTTATTTAGTTAATAATCTAACAATGGAAATAAAGACGATATTCAAGATCAGTTGTCTCACCAATATATTCTTTCCATTCCTTTCCTTTATATTTTACAAAAAGATCTATAGCATCTTTTCCAATTGCTTTTTTAATTAGCTCATCAGATTCTAGTTCATTTAGTGCTTCATTAAGATTAGTGGGAAGTCTCTTAAGATCAAGATTTTTATCATGTTCACTCATTTTATAGATGTTTTTTGGAATTGGATCATATTCAATCTTCTTTTTTATACCATCAATTCCAGCATAAATCATAGCAGCATACAAAAGATAAGGGTTTGCTGCTGGATCAGGATTTCGAAGCTCTACATCAACGTTTTTTCTTGCAGGAATCCTAACAAGACTGCTACGGTTATGCATAGCCCATGCAACATATATGGGTGCTTCAAAATTTGGAATGAGTCTTTTATAAGAATTCAGAGTAGGATTTGCAATTGCTGCAATCCCTCGAGCATGTTCAAGTAGACCCCCAATAAAATATCTTGCTGTTTTGCTAAGACGAAATTCATCATTTTCATCCATGAACATGTTTTCATTGTTTTTATAAAAACATATATGGGCATGCATACCAGATCCTGCATCATTTGAAAATGGTTTTGGCATAAATGTAACAAGTAAATCATAGATTTTTGCAACTTCACGAGATAGATATTTAAAATATATGCAGTAATCAGCAGCAGAAAGTGCATTAAGACTTCGGATTTCTACTTCATGCTGATATAGCCCTAGTTCATGATGATGATATTTTACATTGTAACCTGATTTTGAAAGCATCTCAGATAGAGTCTTACGAAAATTTTTACAATCATCCAAACTAGATGGTGCGAAATATCCTTGTTGCTCTACAATTTTAGAATCATCTTGACTATGTTCTTTTAAAACATAGAATTCCAACTCAGGTGAAATTCTAATATCATCTATACCCTGTTTTTTTGCATATTTAATTGCTTTTTTTAAGATATTACGGGGATCTGCAATAAAGATTTTACCAGATAGATCATGTATTTCACCAAGAATACGAGCTTCATCTTTCTCATGCGGGAGCACCATAAATGAATCAAGATCAGGTTTAACTATCATATCTGATTTTTCAATTGATGCAAAACCAACTGATGACCCATCAATACCAATACCATCATCAATTACATTATTAAAAAAAGTATCAACTGGCAGGTGAAGACTACGTAGACGGCCAATTAGATCTGTAAACTGAAGCTGAACCCATGAAATATTATTATCATCAATTATTTTTTTAATATCATCTTTTTTCATAGTGCATAACAGTATAGAAAACCAAATAAATATTTTTCCATCAATAAAAAAAATATAAAAATGTAAATTATATAACAAATCTAAAAAATATTTTAAAAAAAAATTTGGAGAAAAAATATGACTAAATATTGTGAGATATGCGGAGTTGAACTTGAAGAAGATGAAGAGGAAGATGGCATCTGCAGTGAATGTAAAGAAAAATTTGAAGAAGACGACGACGAAGAGTATAAAAAAAATGAGGATTATATAGATCCAGGGATCACATAAAAATTATATGTGGATATCTTTAAATTTGAAATAAACAATCGAAATAATAATACCAATTATTGTTACCAAAGATAATATTATAACTCCATTAGCATCAACAGTACCTGAATTCAAGGCATCATATGGTTTATAATAATGAGTTAACGACATCAAACCAATGTCCTTAAAATCCTGAGTGAAATTACTAATATATTCAATAAAAAACATTCCAACCAGGAGAGCTACCATGAATATACTAGATTTCATTTTTTCATCAATAATTGTTGAGATTACAAGAGATATTGCTACTACTGATAAAAAATATGGTACTGCATATAAATGGGCAATAAGCAAGTTAACAAAATCTATGCTTTCACCAATTGCAATAGTCACTCCATAAACAACAAACATTGTGATAAAATTGATAATTAGAATCATTGGAACTATTCCAATAAATCGTTCAATTATAATCTGAATTCTTGATACAGGATTAGACATAAGAAGATCTATTGTTTTAGATTCAATCTCTTTTGAAATAATTGTTGAAGAAATAAATGCTACAATCAACCCAAGTATCAAAATAAAAAATATACTATATAGCTCTAGATTTAAAAAACCAACATAAGATACGAAATCACCAGATTCACCTGTAAAGCCTATTAGAAATTCAGTAAATTGAGGATCATCTGCCATATCAAATAATAAGTCCTTAAACTGAGGATAAAAACTTGAATACATAGCAGCCATAGCAGAAAAAAGAAGGGTGAAAATTATTGTAGCTTTCATATTATCTTTTATTGTTTGAATTGTGATTTTGAATCTTAGAATCTGCTGTAATTCAAAATTCATATCTAGTTTTCACCTCCTTCTTCGTAATATCTCATAAATATATCTTCAAGGCTAAACTCATTAATCTCAATGTCTTTAACTGTATATTTTGCAAGTTTTTTAATCAAGATATCAATGTCATCTTCTGTTACAAACTCAATCCATCCATCGTCTTCTTTTGCATTTTTCATTGAAAGAAGTTCTTCAGGATTTTCCTCAATTTTAACCCTAATTTTTTTACCTCTTTTATCTTTAAGATTATCTATACTTTCAAGTGCAACAAGTTTTCCTGATCTTATAATTGCAACCCGATCACAGATTTTTTCAACTTCACTTAGGATGTGTGATGAAAAAAACATTGTACGTCCTTTTTCTTTTTCTTTTTTCAAAAACCTGTAGAATTTCTCCTGAAGAAGAGGATCAAGACCAATTGTTGGTTCATCCATTATAACAATATCAGGGTCATCCATAAAAGCCTGGATTATTCCCATTTTTTGTTTCATGCCTCTTGAATAAGTCTTAATCTTTCTATCAAGTGGTAGATCAAATATTTCAAATAGTTCATTTAAAAGAGGAAGAGTAGTATTTCTAAGACTTCTAAAATAATCAATAAATTGCCTACCGGTAAGATGTTCATAGAGAGCAAGTTCACCTGGGATATAACCAACATTTCGTCTTATCTCTACAATATTTTTTTTTATGTTTCTTCCAAAAATATACGCTTCTCCTTTATCTAGTTTCAAAAGGCCAAGTAGAGATCTAATAGTTGTTGTTTTACCAGCACCATTAGGCCCTAAAAAACCAAATATTTCTCCTTTATTTACCTGAAATGATACATTATCAACTGCTTTTACTTTTTTATAGCTCTTTGAAAGATTCTGAACTTTGATCATAGGTCCATCATAGGAGATTTTTTCCTCGGGAGTTTTTGATTTAAAAGTATATTTACCACGAACATTACAATTAGGGCAATTTAGAATAACTGTTTCACCAGGTTTTCCAAGAACCTCAATATGAGTTCCACATTCTGGACATTTGACTATTTTCTTCATATTACTACCAAAGAATAAAATAAATAATATCTTGATTGCTTATAATATATTTTAAAAAATGATTATTTTTTTAAAATCAAGTAGATTTATTAAACAGATATAGGTTATGGATGTTTAGATGAAAAAATCTAGATATAAGAATCAGAGAATAGGTGTTTTTGTAGATGTTCAAAACATGTATTATTCTGCAAGACAAATCTATAAAGATAAAGTAAACTTTGAAACACTTCTAAAAGATGCAATTGCAAATAGAAAAGTAATAAGAGCAATAGCATATGTTATAAAAGCAGATGTAAAAGATGAGAAAAATTTTTATGATGCATTAGTTGATATTGGTTTTGAAGTAAAATCAAAAGACCTCCAGGTTTTTTATGGTGGTGCTAAAAAAGGAGATTGGGATGTAGGAATTGCAATGGATGTAATGCGGCTTGCGCCAAAACTTGATACAATAGTCCTTGTAAGCGGCGATGGTGACTTTTCTGATCTATTAGAACATTCAAAAAGCCTGGGATGTAGAGCAGAGGTTATTGCGTTTAAAAAAACAACTTCACATAAATTAATTGAGGTGGCTGATTTTTTTATTGACCTTGATAAAAATAAAAAATATCTTTTAAATAAAGGAAAAAAAGGCAAATAAAAAAAAAATGTTAATAGCTTATAAGAGGTCCAAGTTGCATACCAATAATTAATATCAATATTGAAAAGACTGTAATAAAAACATTATCATCAATAGATCCAAACTCAAATTTTTCAACAACTGACGCAACAACAGCTGCAATAACGCCCCAAATAGGGATACCAGCGTTTCCGGCAAAAAATAGGCCTATTGGAATGCATATAAAAACCATTAAGATGTTACCAGCATAATGTTTGTTTCTCTCATTGAAAATCTTATTTCTAACAATACCTGTCATACCATCCCCAAAAGACATAAAAAGAGCAGGTATAACACCAATCCATGGGTTATCTGTTAAATACCATAACACAAATATTCCAAGACTCCACATCAGACAAAAACTTACATCGTTTAGATTATCATTTTGAAACCAATATAGAATACGACCAGATTTATGTGTAAAATATGTAATAACACTTATTCCTATACCACATATAAGTGGAAACCAGGGACTTGTAAAAATAAAGGGAACAAAAAATGCTACAACACCGCCAGCAAAAATATGAACAAGTTTTCTATCATAATATACAGCTGAATCCTTCTCAACATTCTTTTTGATTAAATATTCAAAAATTTTTTTTGTGAGATAAACTATGAAAAAAACATATAATGCTAATATGAAAATCCATAGTATTTCAAATGTAATTGAAGGTATATTCATTGGCAGGGTTGATAGAGCTTCTCATATATAAAACCTATAATTAACTAGAAATAAAATTAGGAGAAAGCTATATAAAACATTGTTTATTACCAAAATGTTAACAGAAGGAAAAATAAAGAGCAAAATATTTATGTTTTTTATTTTCTTTTTGAAAGAAAAAAACTACTCCGAGAGTATAATTAGGAGGCAATAGAAGTAAAATGAATGGAACCGTAAAATGGTATAACCCAAGAAAAGGATATGGTTTTGTCGAGGGTGAAGATGGAAATGATATTTTCATCCATAGGACAGCTGTTCCTCAAGGTACCTTCCTCAACGAGGGAGATAAAATAGAATTTGAAATAGAAGAATCAGATAAAGGACCTAAAGCTATTAACATTAAAAAAGTAGAATAATTAGGGATCTTAATATTTGAAGGAAAATATGATTTTTTAAAATAAGTTCTTAATTTATGATGGATGATATTAATTTTCATCTAGAAAAAATGTTATCCTCATAAAAATTTTTCTTTAATAAAAAACTAAATTTTTTTTTTAGAATATTTTTTAAAATAAATTTTTATAACATTTATATGGTGAAAGAAAATAGGAATAATAAATTTTTTATCATTAGTATCTAGTATAATCTTTTTATTTATAATCTATAAAGTTTTTTTACCATTAATGAAAAAAGATATGAAAAATTTTACATGGAATAGTTATTTTTATAAAACGGATATTTATAATAATCGATCTCATTGGACCCGAATTAAAAGAGTTTTACTATATTGGAAATAAGGTTTATTGAGTATAATTGAGCTATAAAGTATATTAATGAATAATAATAAATTATACTATGTAGTTAATAGTATATTTGGGGGTTTGAAAATAGTAAAAATAAATGATGAGCTGGTTCTTCTTAATCGACGTAACATATACCAATATATTCTATTACATCCTGGCCTTCATGAGCGGGAGATATCAAGAAAAATAAAAATACCTTATACAACCCTTAGATATCATCTGAATTATTTAGAAAAAAAAGGACTTATCCTAGTTCAACATTATAAAAAATATGTACGATATTATCCCAGCGATTATATGGGTAGAGAAGAAAAAGAAATAATTTCATGTTTTAGAAGAAAAACATCATTTAAAATTGTATTATTTCTATCTGTATATCAAATAGGATCAAGATATGAAATTAGTAAAAATCTTGAAAAAAGCCCTGCAACGATTTCATATCATCTAAAAAAACTAATTGATGCAGGTATTATTGAAATCGCGCCATATGAAAAAAACTTATTTTACATTAGGAGAAACAAGAGAACCGTAATTCATAATAAAAAGCCTAAAGAAAAATATTATAGATTCACAGATCCAGAATATATCTATGACAAGATAATAACCTATAATGATTCAGAATTAGGAGAGGAAATTATTAGTTTTATTCTTGAAATGGTTGATAATTATAAATATCATTGTGGTAAAATCCCAGATAAATTTGATAAGAGAAATGATGAAATGGATCTTTTCATAAACAGTTTTTATGATCTTTTTCCTCATCCTTATCATGCATAATCTTAGGTGTTAAAATGGTTAAAATAAATAATAATGAAATACATCTTAAAAAAAGACAGGAGATATATCGGCATATATCAAAGAAACCGGGTCTTCATGAAAGAAAAATTTCAAAAGATTTAGACATTCCAAGGAGCACCTTAAGATATCATTTAAATTTTTTAGAAAAAAGAGAACTTATAAGCTATCAGAATAAAGATAAGTTTAAAAGATATTTTATTTCAAATAAGATTGGTAGATATGAAAAAGATGTATTATCCTTTTTAGGACAAGAAGTTACAAGAAATATTATTCTATATATATTATATCATAGGTTAGCATCAAGAAAAGAATTATCAGAAGAATTTGAAAAAAGCCCTTCAACAATCTCTTTTCATATCAATAAATTACTTGAAAAAAAGATAATTAAAATGGCTCAAATTGAGGGTAATATATACATATTTGGTAAGAAAAATACAATAGTTCATAGGAAAAAATCTAAAAACGAAAAAGTTTACACCCTAGTTGATCCTTGGAAGATATGGGATGTTTTAATCATCTATAAAGATAGTAATTTTGAGAAAATAACTGTTGATCTTATATGGGAAACTAAAAAATATCATATGAATAGAGCTGGTAAATTACCTAATAAAATTTTGAGATATGAAAAAGCCATTGATATAATGTTAGATAAATTATATGATGTTTTTCCACATCCATACCATATATAAAAAAATAATTTTTTTTAGCTATTGAAAAATAAAAAATCCTCATCTATCCAGCAGAAACTATCATGACCACCATAACCTATAACCTTGAAATTATGCATACCATTTAAATTGTTGATATCCATCTTATATTTGAAATATTTGGAACCATTATTAACAGTCCCTGTATTATTTGTATATAAAAGTTCATCATCGATATAAAACTCTACATTTTTACAACCCTCGGAATATATTAATGAGCTAAGATCTCCAATAATCACTGTTTTTAGATATGTTCCAAATACTGACCTGCTTATTATTTTATTACCGATTCTTTGTCCAATTTTTGTTTTTAATATTATTGGTATCTTGAAATAAGGGCTAAGAATATCATAATAAATAAACCATTGATCTGTCTGAAAAGTTGCAAGGACATTATCATTTAAATAAATAGTTGGATATATATTATGAGTTGGTTTAATAAAATCTAGAGTTAACTCCTCATATGGAGGAAAATCCTCATCAGGGATTCCATATGTCCAAGCTGCTGCTCTTCTATATATCCACCAGTTATAGCTCATATTTGTTGGTTCACCTGCATATGAGAACCATACACGTTTTACATCTTTATTTATACCAAAAAGGTTTTTTTTACTCGCGAACTCATGGATATAACCATTTATTACAGGTGGTATTTCTGGATGTGCTCCAAAAACAACTATTTTTCCATCACCATATGTTGTTGCAACAGAGTTATACTGGCCTTTTAAATCTGTTTTAACCTTTCTAACAGGGGCATAGCCAAATATTTTTTTTCTATACCAATAGATTGGTTTTGTCTCCATTAGTTCCTCATCGATTTCAAGAAGTGGTACGACATCACCCATATTTGGATCATTAATATCCGCAGGGTACATACCTGGTCCACCACCATAGGTAATTGTCAGGTTTTCTTTTGTATAACAAGAAAAAATAGGGTTATTGTTATCTCTTCTAACTTTACATGACATTGGTACAAGACCCTGTGACTTGTTGACTGGTGCTGTAAGCCAGTAATCATCTTGCTGCCATTTCATGATATAACTTAGTTCTTCATTTAATCCATCGTTGATATAAACATTAATTATTTTGAGAATGTTTCTATTTATATATCTCTCAAAAAGGCTATTATTTTCATAACCAGAAGATGCAAATGTCGCACCAGCACATGAACCTAGATATCCTCCACCATTTTTTACAAAATTACGAATATTTTCAGTTAGTTTTGGATCTAATGCATCTTTCACACATACATCAAAACTAGCTCCAACATAAAAAATATCAAAATTATCATTATTTAAAGGATTTTCTCCTTCTCCTTTTACCTCATCAAGACTTAATTCTGTTATTTCATACTTGTAAAGCGTACCATTTGAAAACCATGCATAGTTAAACATAATTCCAACAGAATGATCACATCCACAGTATCTTGGATATTGAGCTATTCTAATGGTTACTTCTTCATTTTCAACATTTTTATTTTGTTCTTTAATAAGATTTAAAGACATAGCTAATGGCGAACTAATTAAAAAAATACATAAAACACTAATTATCATAATTTTTTTAATCATGAAATATATTATAAAGAAATTAATATATAAATCCTTCTGGTGGTTTTTCTTCTAATGTTGAATTATGGTCTATAAACCTTATATACTACGAAAAATATCTCAATTTTTCTGAGGTGAAAAAAAATGAAGAAAAAAATCCTGGTTTTTTGTATAACCACCGTATTTATGCTGCTTGCTATATCAATTACAACAGCAGTAAACATTGAAAATAATAACGAAAAAAGGAAAATATCACCACTATTTAACATAAGAATAAATAAAGCAATAAATAAGGAGAAAAAGATTGAAATAGTCCAAAATATTATGAATAAATTATTTAAAAACAGAATATTTTACTTTCCTTTCAAAGGAATATTAAATAAATTTAAACCATTTGTAATTGGCACTCAAGGATTCCCAGTTACAGAATGTAATACTTGTAAATGTCAAATTAATAATCAATACCCCGCTAATCTACCAAGAACTGTTGATACATTTCACAATTGCTGTCCAAAAGACTGATAAAAATTTTCAAAATAATTATTTAAAAAACGAGTTTTGGACTATAAACAATAAATATAATCTAATACATTTTTACCTTTTGCAGAGGTGAAATTGTATGAAAAGAAAAATACAAATTTTTTGTTTAATAACAATTTTTATGTTAGTAACAATCTCTATGACAACAGCAGTAAACATAAAAAAAGAAAAAAAGGAAACACCATTATTTAAAATTAGAACAAGAGAATCTATAAAAAATAAAGGAGATACTATAAAAGAAAAAATACGATCACATTTTATATATAACAGAGTTTTTTTTGTTCCATTGAAAATACCACTAACAAAATTAATTCAAAAAATTAGAAATAACTTTGATCTTGTATCTTGTACAGATTGTTCATATTGGACTTGTGATAACACATTTTGCAGACATTGTACATCCAATTCAGATTGCACATGGAAAACATGCCAATATCCAACACAAGATTATACATGCCCCGGACAAACATGGCTTTGTACCGGATGTCTATTGTGCTAAAAAAAAATTATTTTTTACTAATTTCTTTTTCTTTTTTAAAGCATTCATCACATATAGTGTTACCTTTTTTTATTGGTTTTCCACATATTTTACATTTACCCTGAAGTACTTTTTTTATACCAACTTTTATCTCATGATTATTTGTATTCCATGTAAACATTAATTTTTCTCGATGAACACCTGTTTTCATAATTCTTTCTCATTTCTTAATAGAAATATTGATATATAAAAGAAATCCTTATTTTAAAAAAAACATTTTTTTTATCAGGAAAAAATACTTAAGTTATTTTTTGATAAGCACGAACCTAGAGGCATAAATAATATGAAGGCATATGTTACTGGTGGCGCTGGTTTTATTGGAAGTCATCTAGTTGATAAACTCTTGAAAGAAAAACATAAGGTTACCGTTGTTGATAATCTTAGCAGTGGTGAAGAAAAATATATTAAACACAATTATGAAAACCCTGATTTTAGTTTTATAAAAGGAGATCTTATTGATTTTGAATTTGTTAAAAAAACAATTAAAGACAATGACATAATTTTTCATATAGCTGCAAATCCTTTTGTACGTCTTGGTGAAAAACAAACCCGTCTTGATCTTGAACAAGGACCAATTATAACATATAATATTCTTGAGAGTATGAGAATTAATAATATCAATAAAATCGTTTTTTCATCAAGTAGTGTTGTATATGCTGAAACACCACCAATATCTTTACCAGAATCATATGGGCCTACTCTTCCAATATCCCTTTATGGAGCCGGTAAACTTGCAGCTGAAGGTTTTATCAGTGCTTTTTGTGGTACTTTTGATTTCAAGGCTTGGATTTATCGTTTTGCAAATGTAGTTGGAAGCAGGGAAACTCATGGAGTAATTGTTGATTTCATAGATAAATTAAATAAAAATCCAGATGAACTAGAAATTCTTGGAAATGGAAAACAACAAAAACCATATCTTCATGTAAGTGATATAGTCGATGGGATACTCCATGGTTTTAACAATTCAGATGAAAAAATAAATCTTTTCAACCTAGGACCTGATACAAATACAACTGTTACAAGAATAGCTGAGATGGTCGTAGAAGAAATGGGACTAACTGATGTAAAATTTAAGTATACTGGTGGCGATAGAGGATGGAAAGGAGACGTACCAAGATTCCAGCTTGATGCATCAAAAATAAAAAAACTAGGCTGGAAAGAAAAATGTACTTCCGATGAAGCCGTGAGAATCGCCATTAAAGAAGTAATAAAAGAAAAAGAGGAGAAATAAAAAAATATGATTATATCTAGAGCACCTGTACGAATTACACTAGGTGGCGGAGGAACTGATCTAGCTAGTTATTATTCTAAATACGAGGGATCACTCATTGCTGCTGCAATAGATAAATATACTTTTGTTACAGCTCATCCTCGTTTCAATAAGGATATACGGCTTAAATATTCAGATTTTGAACAAGTAGAAAAAATTAGTGATATTAAACATAATATTTTCAGAGAATCATTAAAACTACTAAAGATTAAACCAGGTATTGAACTAACATCACTTGCTGATATACCCGGCCGTTCAGGCATGGGTACAAGCGGTAGTTTCACAGTTGCACTTCTAAACGCACTTCATAGCTATAAAAAAGAATTTGTCTCACAGGAACAACTCGCTGAAGAAGCATGTAAAATTGAGATAGATATTCTAAGGGAACCTATAGGTAAACAAGATCAATATATGAGTGCTTTTGGAGGTCTCACTCATCTTAATTTTGCAAAAAACGGTAAAGTTACTGTTACATCTTTAAATATTAGCGAGGAAACTCGGGATGAACTTGAAAATAACATTATGATTTTTTACACGGGTATCACCCGTTATGCATCAAAGATTTTAAAAGAGCAAAATGATAAAAGTAAAAAAGATCACACTAAAACAATTGATAGCCTCCATGAGATAAAAGAAATCGGAATTAAAACAAAAAAAGCACTTGAACAAGGTGATTCTGATAAACTCGGTGAATATTTAAACGTTCATTGGGAGACAAAAAAACGTCTTGGAAAAGGAATAACAAATAAAAATATTGATGATTCATATAAGACAGCTCTCAGACATGGTGCACTTGGTGGAAAAATCATGGGTGCTGGTGGCGGTGGTTTTTTCATGTTCTATCATAATGGAAATAACAAGGAAAAAACAGTTTTTACAAAAAAAATGGGTAAGCAAGGTTTAAAAAAGATACGTTTTAATTTTGATTTTGATGGTGCTAAAATAATTCTAAATATGAAAAAATTCTAAGAAAAAATATGTTTGGTTGATGATAATTTATGGAAAATGAAATAGAGATAAATAAATATTTTGATGAGATAAAAAAAATATGTGATGATATAAACCGTGAGGATGTTGATAGAGCAATAGAATTATTATTTGATGCTTGGAAGAATGATAAGAATATTTTTTTATGTGGAAATGGTGGCTCAGCTGGAACTGCTACACATTTCATGTGTGACTTATTCAAAGTAACTATTAATCCAGGTAAAAAACGTATGAAAGCACATTGTCTAAATGATAACATACCACTTATGACCGCGCTAATAAATGATGATGGCTGGGATAATCTATATATTGAGCAGTTGAAAAACCTATTCCAAAAAGGGGATGTTCTATTATGTCTCAGTGTACATGGAGGGTCAGGAAAAGACAAAGCAGGCGCATGGTCACAGAACCTGTTAAAAGCCATGGATTATGCAAAAAAGAATGGTGGAAAAACAATTGGTTTTGCAGGTTTTGATGGTGGAGCTATGAAAGAACTTGCTGATGTATGCGTGGTAGTACCATTTGATGCAACACCACATGTAGAAGCATTTCATGTTGTCCTTCAGCATTTAATTGCATTTAGACTTAAAGAAAAAATAAAAGAATTTTGATAGATATGAAAAATAGGGCAGTATTTCTTGACCGTGATGGAGTAATAACAGAAATTGTTTATCATAAAGAGATGGGTATTCTTGATTCAGCATCAAACATAAATGAAATAAAAATATTACCAGATGTAGGAAAAGCAATAAAACTTCTAAAGAAACTTGGTTTTAAAATAATAATAGTTTCAAACCAGCCGGGGATTGCAAAGAACAAGTTTACAATAAATGCATTTGAAGATATGAAAAAAAAAGTAAGAGATGAACTAAAAAAACAAGATGCTATTGTTGATGATGAATTTTACTGCCTGCATCATCCATATGCAAAAAATCCTGATTATAAAGCAGAATGTATATGTCGTAAACCAGAACCTGGGATGATCCTTGATGCATCTGAAAAACATGATATTGATCTTTCAAATAGCTGGATGATAGGAGATGGAATAACTGATATCCAAGCAGGATCTTCAGCTGGATGCAGAACAATTCTAATTGGTAGAATGAAATGTGACCTATGCCGAATTATGGATGAGAAAAATATTAAACCTGACTTTATCACACCAAATTTATATAAAGCATCTTTGATTATCGAAAAAGAAGAGAGGAATGGATAGGATGGAAATATTTCTTGACACAGCAAACATTGATCATATAAAAGAAATCCTTGGATGGGGGATTATGAAAGGTGTTACAACCAATCAGAAGATATTTTTGAAAGAAAAAGGATGTAACTTTGAAGAGCAATCAAAAAAAATCCTAAAAATGGTAGATCCCCTGCCAGTTAGTCTTGAAGGTCCAAACCAATTTGATGAATTAATTGATAATGCTAAAGAATTCAGTAAATGGGGGAAAAACGTCATAATAAAAGTACCTATGCTTCCTAATGGTGATGGGGTTCGTGCTGTAAAAATCCTCGAAGAACAAGGAATTAAGACAAATGTTACAGCTATGATGAATCTCAATCAGGCTTTTCTTGCAATAACTGCTGGTGCCACTTATGCAAGTCTTTTTTTCAACCGGATTAGAGACTCAGGTGATGACCCAGTTAAAATTGTTAAACAGGCAAAAGAAGCAATCGATGAAGGTGGATATAAAACCAAGATTATCGTTGGAAGTATTAGAAAACCAGAGGATGTCGCAGAGATTATTACAACAAACGCCCATGTAATAACAATACCTTATAAGATTCTAAAACAGATGCCGCATCATGAACGTACTGTTTCAACCCTTGAAGAATTTGATAAGGCTTGGGAAGAGTTTAAATCAGCAGAAAAAACATACTAAAAAAAACATTTTTTTTATTAATTTTTATTTTAATTGTAATTTCGTGCTATAAAGTTTATATATCCTATAAAAAAAATATGGTGTTAATAAATGAAAATGAAAAAATATATTTTAACAATAGCTGTAGTATTTCTAATGATTTCAATGACTACGCCTATAACATCTGATTATAGTCAAAAAATAAACGAAGATAATTTATCAGCACCTCTTTCTACACCCCCAGTTAATAAAATATTTAATTCAAAAAGATATAATAATTAGTAATTATCAAGAGGTCTTTTGGTTTATTTCTAGGTTGGAAAGCAGGGTATGATATTTCCTTAAGTGTTACAGTTAACTTATATAAATATGATATGACACATTAGGATTTTTGTCTTGTATATCTTGATTTTTTGCAGTTCTGGCAATAACCCAATGAATGGTGTATCCTTTTATCTAATTGTAATATGCACATTAATATTTGTAGTAAAAGCATTAACACAATTTTTTATTTTTTTATCATTTTTTTTTCTAAATTTGATGATCGCTCTATAAACTATATATATACTAGAAAAAAATATTATATTTTAATAAAAATAAAAATGGTGATAAAAATGAACAAAAATATTAGAAAATCAATTTTAGTACTTGGTGCCGTTTTAATAACAATTATGATGTTTACAAGTGTAAATGCTGTAAATCAAATTAAGATAGAAGATGAAAAACCAGTAGAAGAAAATAACCAACCATCAGGTGTAAAAATTATAATTGCAAATGGCGATATACATTTTTCTCCTTGCCCTATGAGCCCGAAATATAATCATTTTTTTATACCTGGTATAAAAATTGGTAAAACTATTAATGTTAATGGTAACTTAAAAGTTAACGGGGAAAGTTGCGATTCAGTAAAAACTAAATTTTTCATAGGATGGTATATAATAGACCCATATTCCGATAATTTAAATGATTGGTTAATTGGTTTTGGAATTTAATTCCAAATTTTTTTTTATGACAAAACAAATAAACAAAAGCCTTGTTTTAGAATTGTGCAAATTGTAATAATGTGCGGTGGTCTTGCAACAAGGCTAAAAAAACTATCAGAAAACACCCCTAAATCAATGATTAAAATAAAAGGAAAAACATTTCTTGAATACCAGATAGAACAATTAAAAAAATATGATTTTACAAATATTGTTTTATGTGTGGGTCATCTATCAGAACAAATAGAAGAATATTTTGGAAATGGTTCAAACTTTGGCGTAGATATAACATATAGTTATGATGGAGAAAAACCTTTGGGACCTATTGGTTCTATAAAAAATGCTGAAAATCTCTTAGAAAATGTTTTTTTCACGCTTTATGGTGATTCATATGTTTTTGTTGATTATCAAAAATTATATAATGTTTTTATTAAAAGAAAGGAAAATGCTATGATGACTGTTTTTCAAAATTTTGATAAATATGATAAAAGCAATATCATAGTTAAAAATAATTATATTATTAGATATAATAAAGAAAAAACAAAGGATATGACATATATTGATTATGGTGTTAGTATTTTTAGAAAAAAAATACTTGATATAATACCAGAAAATACTTTTTATTCAACAAAAGATCTATATACAAAACTAGTAGAAAAAAATGATCTACTTGCATATAAAGTAGATAAGCGTTTTTATCATATAGGTAATCCTGAAGCATTAGAAGAATTCAAAAAATATATAGAAACAAAATCTTAATGTGAATGGAATTTTGCTTTTCTCATTTTTTCTTTTTTCTCAGGTTTATGACCAACAAAAATACATACAAAATACCCAAGACTAGCAATAAACAAACGTATATATTTCCAAAATGATTCATTTTTTCCAAGTTTAAACATATCAAGAATACTATAATTTGACCAAAGGCTATTATGCCTAATATTTAGTTCTTTTCTACCAAAACCATACCAAAAGGATTTTTTAATAAAACTATTCGGTGTTTCAGCACCAGTATGCTCAATTATCATATTTTCATTATAAACCATCTTTCCACCTGCATCAAGAGCACGATAGTTTAAATCAACATCCTCTGCTTCTTTAAACCATGGGTCAAAACCATTTATTTTTTTAAAAAGAGTTTTTTTATATGCAATGTTACAAGTGGGAAAACTTGCATCTCCCCCATTATGATAAACTGGTACTCTAGATACTTTAGTAAAACCACTCATACCAAAACGCTTAGTATTTCCTGCAACAATATCATAACTTTCAGAAATACTTTTTCTAATCTCTTTTAACCAGTTTTTATCAGCAATGCATTTACCATCAGTAAAAGCAATTATATCCCCCTTAGAATTATTCACACCAAAATTTCGTGAATCACCACGTGTACCATCATATTCTATAAGTTTTATTTCAGGATGTTTCTTTGAATAATTATTAACAATTTCTTGAGTTCCATCATAACTATTAGAATCTACAACTAAAATCTCAAAAGGTTTTTCCTGAACAAGAAGACTTTCTAATAGATCTTTCATGCTATCTGCTTCGTTTTTTACTGTGATTATAATACTCACTAGCATTAATGACTATTATAAAAATAAACTGTAATATATTTTTTGTAAAAAAAGAAAAATATGAGAAAAAAAATTGTTTTATTTTATTTTTATTTTTCTTGGTTTTTTCTCTGGTTTTGGTTCTACTTTCGGTAGTTTTACTGTTAATATACCATCTTTTAGTTCTGCATCTACATTATCTATTTTTAGCTCTTCAGGAAGTTCTAGTCCTCTATAGAAACTCATGCAGTTCCTTTCTCTTCTTAGCCAATGTTTATCTTCATCTTCTTTTGTTTCATCATATTGGGCTGATATTTCAATTGAGTTTGGTCTTACTTCTATGTTTATATCATCTTTTGGTATTCCTGGCATTTCTAGATGCATCTCATATCGATCTCCCATATCTGCAATATCCATTGGTGGTGTTCTTTTTTCAACCATTGATGTAATCGGTTGTGTTCTCTGATTCCAAGGCCAGAATAAATCATCAAATTGTGTTCTAAAATTATCAAACATGCTATCCATTTCTGACCATAGGTCTATTGGTCCTCTATTTGTTATTTCTCTTTTTTCTTTTGAAGGCCTTACAGCTAATTTATTTTCTTTTTTCTTTCTCATTGCCATATCATTACCTCCTTTCTTTGATTTTTCATTTTTGTCTATTATTAGTATATATGCACTTCTATATATAGTTTATTGTTTTGTTAACTTTAAATTGACGAAAATATTCTAAAATTGATAAAATTTAAATATTTTTACAGATATAACTATTATTATGCCAAGACAAATAATCATAAAAAGAATAATTTCACCCGCACCAGGAAACATAAATAAAGACATAGATTACCTATGTAGATCACTTGGATATTTCTCAAAAAGAGATAAAAATGATACAGCAGGAAAAATATTCAGATTGCTAGTTAAAGAAACATGCGAACCAGGAAAATGCCTTACAAGCGATGAAATAGCAGAAAAATTAAACCTTACAAGAGGAGCAATAGTACACCATCTAAACAATTTTATATCCTCAGGAATAATAATCAAAGAACAAAACAAATACCGCCTAAGATCACTAAGCCTACAAAAAAGCATGGAAGAAATAAGAACCGACATAGATAGAATCATGAAACAAATGATAAAAATAGCAACAGAAATAGATAAAGAACTAGGTAATTATTACAGATAATAACAAAAAACTTAAGAATCAAAAAAAAGTACAACTAAACACAAATATGGTAGAAAACAAAGAAAAAAACGTAATAATTCATCTTGGAATGCCAAAAACAGCAACCACTTTTCTACAATGGAATGTTTTCCATTACATGGATGTACATTATCTATGGCATATTTTTCATAAAGGATGGATAAAAAACATAATTCATTATGATAAAGATCTTGATTTAGAAAAAGCAAAAAAGAAAATGAATAAACATCTAAAAGATGATAAAAAAAATCTTCTATCTGAAGAAAACCTCTATACTGATTACCTAGTAAAAAAAGACGACCGGTATATAATTCTTGATAGAATAAAACATATTTTTCCGGAAGCAAAAATAATCTTTGGAATTAGAAACAAAGAAGAAATACTTTTATCATGGTACAAACAATATGTTGCAACAGGTGGAACACACGGATATGAATATTTTTTAAAAAATCATATGAACCAAAAAAAACTAGACTATGAAGAATACATCCAGAAACTCTATGAATATTATGGAAAAGAAAACATCTTTATCTATAAACTAGAAGAAATAAAAAATAACCAAGAAAAAGTAATAAAAGATATGTCAAAATTCATAGGAATCCCATTTCCAAAAGACTATAATCGAAAACCAACAAATGTAGGATACAGCTTTGAAACACTCAAAGCATCATTAATAATAAACAGGTTGTTTAGGACAAAACTAAACCCATATGGAATAATCCCTTTTCCACATTTTGTATTACCTCAAAGGATTTTTTTCCAGAACAGATTTATCAGAAAAATCCTACCACAGACAAAAATTACAAAAGAAAATCTTGAAAAAATAAATATATAACATAATTATCTAATAATTTCAAAATAAGACATTTAATATTTTTCCAAAAATTTATTATCATGAATATATTGTGTATATTGTAATGGCAGGTGGAATATCTCCAGATATGAGAAGGGGGCTTCTTAGAAAAAAAATCAAAGATAAAGGATTTATTCGTTTAATAGAAGTCCATAACGGTCTAAGTGCATTAGTTGGTGAAAAGGCTAGTGTAAAACAGAATAATAAAACAATTGAATTTGATGGTTTCTGGGAGAGCAGCCTCACTGATACTGCTTCAAAAGGAATACCGGATGCAGAGATCATCGGACACGAATCACGTCTTCATACAATAGATGAAATATTAAACGTTACAACAAAACCAATAATTGTTGATGGTGACACAGGTGGTAGCCCATCTCAGTTTGAATTTCTAGTAAAAAAACTTGAACGTCTTGGTGCATCAGCTGTAATTATTGAAGATAAAGTATTTCCCAAGAGAAATAGCCTTGATGGATCTGCAAAACAAACCCTTGAAGACCCTGAAAAATTCGCACAAAAAATTAAACGAGGTAAAGATGCGAAAATTAGTGATGATTTCATGATTATTGCACGAATCGAGAGTCTCATCGCAGGTGTAGGCCTTGAGGATGCATTGAAACGTGCTGAGAAATATATTGATGCAGGTGTTGATGGCATAATGATTCATTCCAAAAAAAACACACCTGATGATATTCTATCTTTTGCAGATGAATATAACAAGATTACAACTAAGATGAATCGTCGTCCACCACTCGTATCTGTTCCAACAACTTACAATTTAATAAAAGATCAGGAATTAGCTGATCATGGTTTTAATGTTGTAATTCATGCAAATCATCTTCTAAGATCAGCTCATAAATCAATGATTGAAACAGCAAACATGATACTACTTAATGACCGTAATTTTGAAGCTGAACCTCTTTGTTCACCAGTCCAAGATATATTCAAAGAAGTAGGTTTTGATCATATCAAAGAACAAGACCGGAAATATTCAAAAGAACAAAAAATAGATGTGATAATACCTGCAGCTGGAAAAGACCCGATATTTAAAGATAAACCAAAATCACTAATAAAAATCAGTGGAAAAACAATTCTTGAAAGACAAATTGAAAACATTAAAAAAACAGGTCTTACAAATATCTCCCTTATCAAAGGATATAAAGGAGATGGAATAAATTTTGAAAACATAAAATATTATGAAAACAAAGAATTTGAAGATAAACATAGTCTACATAGTCTAATGAAGGCAAGAAATTCAATGGATAATGGTTTCATACTAATCTATTCAGATATTCTTTTCAATGATGAAATACTAAAAAAACTAATTCAAACAGAATCAGACATAGTACTTCTTGTTGATAATTCTTATACTTATCATAAACATGAAATAGATAAAAAACTTGATCTAATAATTACTAAAACAAAACCTTCATCATTTTATAGAACACTTCAACCACAGACTATGACGCAGATAGAATGTATTGGTAAAAATATTGATAAAAACAACGCAGACTATGAGTTCATAGGTATTGCTTATTTTTCTGATAAAGGCGCTGAAATCCTAAAGAAGGTATTTGATGATTGTGAAAAGAAATATAAAAACAAGCCATTTCATGAGTCATCTAGCTTTAAAAAAGCTGGTGTAACTGATATTATTCAGGAGATTATCGACCGTGGTTTTGTAGTAAACGCCCTTAAAGTCTATAAGGGATGGATGGAAATCCATAAAAAAGAAGATGTAAAAATCGCATCAGATATGATCAAAGAGATAACATAACAAAAAAAATTTTGGGAGAGGTAGGAAGAATATCTATGATAAAATGCAAAGGATTTTATAATATTTGCAAAAAAAACAATCTAACATTTTTCTCTGGAGTACCTGATAGTACTTTTAAATCATGGATGAGCTATCTTGATGAAAACAAAAAAAGTCTTACAAATATACCAGCAGTAAATGAATGTGAAGCAGTAGCAATATGTGCAGGATATCATCTATCAACAGGTAAAATTGGAATAGCATATATGCAAAATAGCGGCCTTGGAAAAACAATAAACCCCCTAACAAGCCTATGCGACCCTAAAGTATACAGTATACCCATATTACTTCTTATTGGATGGCGTGGTGAACCAGGTTTAAAAGATGCCTCGCAACATCATAAAATGGGGCCTATAACAACAAAAATATTAGACACACTTGAAATACCATATACAATAATTGATGATAACATAAAAAAACTAGAAAAAACCATTAAGAAAGCAACAAGATATATGACAGAAAATAATAGTCCATATGCACTTGTTGTAAGAAAAAACATCTTTGAAACACTAACTAACAAAAAAGAAGAAAAAAACAATTTAATGTCACGTGAAGAAGCAATAAAAATAATTCTAAAAAACATAGATGAAGATACATTATATGTATCAACGACAGGCAAAATATCACGAGAACTATTTGAAAACCATGTTGATGATAATCTCTGTGAAAATGATTTCTACAATATTGGCGCTATGGGCTGCGCGCAATCAATAGCACTAAGTATTTCTCTTCAGAAAAAAAATAAAAAAATTCTGGTATTTGATGGTGATGGATCAGTTCTTATGCAAATGGGGGCTTTAGCAACAATTGGTAGTAAAAAACCATCTAATTTTTATCATATAATATTTGACAATAAAGCCCATGATTCAACAGGCGGCCAACCAACAGTATCAAACTATGTTGATTTTACAAAAATAGCTGAGGCATGTGGATACAAAAAAACAAAAAAAGTATCAGATCAGAAATCACTCAAAGAAGAAATAAAAAAAATAAAGAAAGAAAGTGGACCCTATATGCTTGTAGTAAAAGTAAAAAAAGGTGCAAGAAAAAACCTTGGAAGGCCAAATCTTCCACCAAAAGAACATAAAAAAATTTTTATGAAAAAAATACTGGAGAAATAAAAAAAGTATGACCAAGGAATATTTTGGAAAAAATAGTATCATAAAACTAAAAGACATAATAGATAGAAATAACCCAAGTTCAATCTTCCTTGTAACCGGTAAAAAATCATATGATATATCAGGTGCAAGAGAAAAAATTGAACCAATTCTTAAAGAAAAAAATATTACTCATTTCAACTCTTTCTCAGTTAACCCAACTGTTGGTGATGTAAAAAAAGGTATATCTGATTATAAAAAAACAAAACCTGATATGGTCATTGCAGTAGGAGGAGGTAGCGTTCTTGACATTGCAAAAGCAATAAACGCTCTATCATATCAATCTGATAAACCAGAGGAATATATTACTGGTAAAAAAAACATGCAAAATAACATCAAACCCCTCATATCAATACCTCTAACCGCTGGAACAGGTAGTGAAGTAACCCGTTTTGCAACAATATATTATAAAAACAAGAAATATTCTCTTAGTAAAGAAAAATATACACTACCAGAATTTGCAATAATTGATCCGAAACTAACAGATTCTATGCCAAAAAAACTAACAGCAATAACAGGACTTGATGCTATATGTCAATCAATAGAATCAATATGGGCAGTAGGATCACTAGATACATCCCGAAAATACGCATTTGATTCTTTAAAAATTGGTATTAAATCAATCGAAAAATCTGTTAAAAACCCCGATGAAAAAACAAGAGAACACATGGCAAAAACAGCTTATCTATCAGGTAAAGCAATTAATATCTCAAGGACCACTGCATGTCATTCCATCTCATATCCTATGACATCATATTTTGGCATATCTCATGGACATGCAGTAGCACTAACAATGCCTGTTTTAATTGAATATAACTCAAATGTAAAAGATGATGATTGTAATGACCCAAGAGGCCCAGTTTTTGTTAAAAAACAGATTGATAAAATCATAAAAATAATAGGTTATAAAAACCCAATTGATGCAAAAAATGGTTTCTCAGATCTAATAAAAAAACTTGGACTAGAAAACAGGCTAAGAGATCTAAAAATTGATAAAGATGGTATAGATTTAATAATAAGAGAGGGATTCACCCCAAGAAGGATGAATAATAACCCACGTATTATAAAAGAAAAAGATTTAAAAAAGATTTTGGAGGAGATCTGGTGAAAGCATTAATTCTTGCATCTGGTGTTGGAGAACGATTAAAACCACATACAAATGATAAACCAAAATCACTCATAAAAATAAATGATAAAACAATAATAGAACACCAACTAGATATTCTAAAAAATAACAAAATCAAAAATGTTATACTTACAACTGGTCCTTTCGAAGCGAAAATACAAAAATTCTTAAAAGAAAAATACCAGGATATCAGTTTTACATTTGTTCCAAACCCGCAGTTTGATACTACAAATTATATTTATTCACTATGGCTCACTAAAGATCATATCGATGATGAGACAATACTTTTCCATGGAGACCTAATTTTTACAGATAAACTATTTAAAGAACTTTTACAAAAAAAAGGTAGCCATGTAGCAATAAACAATAAAATAAAACCACCAGAAAAAGATTTCAAAGCAAAAATAGAAGATGATAAAATAAAAAAAATCGGAGTTGATCTAGATGGAGATAGCACTTACTTCTGCCTTCCATTATATAAATTTTCAAAAAAAGACCTATTAATATGGATGTATGAAATAGAAAAAGAAATCAAAGATGGTAACATAAATATTTATGCAGAAGACGCATTAAATAATATATCTGATGAAATAACTTTAAAACCCTTATTTTATAATGATGATACCTGCATGGAAATTGATACAAAAGAGGATCTAAAAAAAATTAAGAAAAAACTATCAAAAAAACAAAGGAAATGAGGAGAGAAAAAAAAATTTATGACTGATGCGAAAACAATTGAATCATTAAAGAAAATCAATAATCTATTTCAAAAAGAAGAAATAGACACATGGCTTGATACAGGAACATTACTTGGTGCTGTTAGAAACAATGGATTCATCCCATGGGATACTGATATTGATATCGGCGCATGGCATGATGATGTAAAAAAAATAGAGAACATAGAAGATGAAATAAAAAAAATGGGTTTTAACATTGCTTTTTTTGATTTTAAAGACTATATTAAAATTATGAATAAACATTGTGAGATAGACATAAATCTTTATCATAAAAAAAGAAATCTAGCGACAAGATCATGGTATATAAATAAAAGAAGAACAGGAAAAATAATTGATTATTTACTCTGGCTTTTCTCAAGTGAAAACCCAGTTCATAAAAAAAGCAAGGTCCCAAGAAAAATTACAAGAAAAATACTACCATTAATTAGAAAAATACCAGATAAACATAGAGTAAAAATATATAATGTATTAGAAAAAATATTTTTAAGAATTGGTAGCAGACAAATAGATTTATGCATACCAAGTGATTTTTTTGATGAACTATCAGATGTAGATTTATATGATATAAAATTTAAAGCACCAAGTCCTACAAAAAAATATCTTGAATTTCGCTATGGATCAGATTGGATGATACCAAATAAAAACTATGTATATTACAAGGACGACGGAGCGATTATAAAAAAATAAAATTAGGAGAAAATGTGTTTTGAAACATATTGGAATACTTGAACTACATTATCATATAAAATATCTATATACTACTGCAAAAATCTTCAAAACAAAAAAAACAGATGTAACAATATTTGTAACAAAAGAGATTTATGATAAACTATCTGAATATCTAAAAAACATGGATGAATACAAGTTTGTCATAAAAAAAACTGAAGAATCAATTGATAAATATTTGAAAAGAATAGAAAAAAAATGTTCAAATGATATTGATATTTTATTTGTAAATACCATTCAAAAATCAATGATAGATCTACCACATTATAAAAAATTTAACCCAGATTGTAAAAAAATTTTGACAATACATGTAGCAAATTCCTGGTTTAGCAGTAAACCCGGTTTTGATCTTAGAAAATTTCATTTAACATTAGATAGTCATCTAAGCACATATTATGCAAAAAAACATGTTCTTTTAAAATATGATGGGATAAATGTGATATACCCGCCGATAAAACAATGGATAAGAAACAATACAGATTATCAAAAACCAATTTATACAATACCTTTTGGTTTTTGTGAAGAAAATAAATTTGAAAAAACTAAGAACTTAGATAAAAATGTTTTTGTAGTTCCCGGTCAAATCCAAGAGCACCGTAGGGATTATAATATAGTATTTGATATTTTTGAAAGACTATTTGATAAACATAATAATAAAATCAAACTCATTCTTCTTGGTTATCCTGTTGGTAGTTACGGAGAGAGAATTCAGAACAGATTTAAAAATTTACGTGACAAAGGTTTTGACATTGAGTTTTTCAAAGATTTTGTGCCTGAAAAAATTTATAATGATAAAATGAAAAATGTTGATTTTATTTTTCTACCAATTCAGATTAAATCAAGAGGTCTTGGAGTAACACCAGAATGGTATGGAAAAAGTAAAGGTAGTGCAGCATTTTTTGAGGGGGTTAATTATCGTAAACCAATGATACTTCCTGATGAATTTAATGTTTTAAAAGAATTTAATTCATCGATAATAAAATATAAGCATATTGATGATCTTGAAATTAAGATTAACAATTTATTAAAAGAAACAGGTAATATTTCATCTATTAAAAATGAAGCAATTAAAAACTCTGAATATTTTTCATTAAAAAATCTACAGAATTATTTCATAAAAAATATTTTAGAGGATAATTAAATTTTTTATAAAAATATAATAAAATATAATAATGTTAAAAAAATTTGGTTTTTAAAAAAGAAATATGAAGGTGATGAGGAGAGATGAATAAAACAAATATTATGTTAGTTTTAGGAGTAATTATGATAGGAATATTATGTATTTTTACATTTTCTGAAAAGGTAGAAGCTGACACTTTAAACGTATCAGCAAGTGGCACACAAGATTATACAACAATACAAGAAGCAATAGATAACGCATCTGCTGGAGATACAATATTTGTTCAAATGGGGCTTTATCAGGAAGAAATAACAATTGATAAAGAATTACATCTATATGGTGAAGGAGCTTTTACAAGGATAGATGGAAGTAGTTCTGCTAACGTAGCTGTTACAATAACAGCTGACTCTGTTGAGCTAGATAATCTAAAAATTATTGGAGGAAAAACTGGCCTAGCGATTAATTCTGATGAAAATAATATTCATGATTTGACAATTACAGAAAACGAAGTAGGAATAATCTTATCATATTCAGATAATAATACCTTTAACGATAATACAATTTCATCAAATACAATATATGGTATTCAGATGGCCAACTCAAATGATAACACTTTTACTGGAAATACTTATGAATCAAATGCACAAACATCAATATATATGAGTAGCGCTAATAGCAGAAACACGATAAAAGAAAACAACATATCTGGGAACCAAGATGGAATTATTTTTCAAGGCCATAGTGACAACAATATAATTTATCATAACAATTTCTTTGATAATTCTCTAAATAACGCAAGAGATCAATGTACCAATACTTGGAATTATCAAAACGTTGGAAACTACTGGGATGATTATACCGGGACAGATGCTGATGGAGATGGAATTGGTGATACAAAATATGACATAACTGGTGGCGAGGCAAATGATTCATATCCACTTATGAATAAAACAGGATGGGTAAACACTCCACCTATTGCAGAAACAGGTGGACCATATTATGGATTTGCAAATTCATCAATAATGTTTGATGGTACAAATAGTTATGATACAAATGATAGAATAGTTGCTTATTCATGGAATTTCGAAGATGATGACATATATACAGATTGGACTTCTGTACCATATATAAATTATACTTTTACTGCAGCTGGAACATATAAAATAATGTTAAGAGTAAAAGATAGCAGAGGAGCAACTAGTGCTGATTCTGGCACTGCAATAATAAATGAAACGGTTGTTGAAGAAAATAATCCTCCAACAGCTGATGCTGGAGGCCCGTACACAGAATATGTCAATACAAATATAACCTTTGATGGATCAAAAAGTACGGATACAGATGGGGCTATAGATATATACAGCTGGGATATGGGCGATGGAACAACAAAAACAGGTCAAAGCATTATTCATAGTTATTCAACAGAGGGTAATCATACAGTAACCTTGACAGTAACTGATGATGATGGTGCAACAGATACATCAATTGTTAACGTACAGATAAATAAAGAAACACAGCAAGATCAAGATGATGATTCCACAGGTGATGATGACGACAAGACTCAAACACCAGGATTTGAAATGATGTTTGTGATCATATCAATAATCTGTATGATAATAATTAGGAAGAAAAAATAAAATTTCCTATTTTTTTTATATTTTTTCTTAGAAAAAAAATTATAAAGCTTTTTTTATTTACCAGCCCGTTGTAGAAGTTGAAATAAATTATATGTGGAGGATGAATTTATCATGAATGTATGTGTTTTTGCAATGGGAAGAACTGGTCTTCCTCTTTCACTTGTATGTGCCGATAGCGGATGCAAGGTTATTGGAATTGATATTAATGAAGAATTAGTAAAACAGATAAAAAATAAAGAAAGCCCTTTTTATGAACAAGGCATGCAAGAATTACTTGATAAACACGTGGGTAAGAATTTTTTCCCAACAACAAATATAAATGATGATGTAAAAAAATCTGATTATTTTATCATTGCAATTGGAACAAAATTTAACAGATATCCCGAAAGAGGATCACTTACAAACCTATATAAAGTTGTAGATAAAATTATAGAAATCGGCGTTAAAGGAAAAACATTGATTTTTAGAGTGACACTACCAATTGGTACAACAGATAAAATCAAAGAAAGAATCGAACAAGACGGACTAAAAGAGGGAAAAGATTTCCATCTTGCTTTTGTACCAGAACGCCTGATGGAAGGAAAAGCAATAAGAGAAGAAAAAAACCTTCCAAAAGTCATTGGATGCTATAACGATATATGTTTTCAAAAAGTAGAAAAACTATTCAAAAAAATTGGTGGAGAAATAGTAAGAGTTAAAAACCCAAAAACAGCTGAATTCATTAAACTTGTTGATAACAGCTGGAGGAATATGCGTTTTGCATTTGCAAATGAAATAGCATTTCTCTCAGATGCAAATGGTGTCAACGCAATGGATGTTCTACGTGCTGCAAACACAGGATATGAAAGAAACAGTATTCCATACCCTGGACCAGTTAGTGGCTATTGCCTTGGAAAAGACCCATATCTACTTGAAATGGCATTTGATAAAATTATTGTTAGAGGATTCAATAGCGTATGGTTTTATGGACGTCGGGCAAATGACTGGCTTTGTAAAAAAATTGTAAAAGAAGTAGAAGGAAAAAATATACTAGTTGCTGGCCTAACATTTAAACAGGACATAGATGATTTTAGAAATAGCCATTCAATGGACATTATCGATCTACTCCTTGATGAGGGATTTAATGTTATGGTAACAGACCCTTATCTTGATAAACATACATATACTCGCCTTTCAGATAATATAGAAAAACATGTTGAAAAAGTAAATATTGAAGAAGGAATTAAAAAATCAGACACAATAATTTTTTCAACTGCACATAAAGAATATAGAACAATTAAACCTGAAATAATAACAAAAAACATAAAGGATAATGCAAAAATACTCGACCTATGGAACATATTTGAAGGAAAACTAGATAAAGACAAAAAAATAAATTATATGGGCCTTGGTAGAGGAGATCTCAGATGAAAAAAGCAATAATAACAGGGGCAGCAGGGTTTCTCGGTAGTTTTCTATCAGAAGAACTATTAAAAAACGATTATGAAGTTATTGGTATTGATAATTTTTTTAGAGGAAAAAAAGAATACCTACCAAATCATGAGAACTTCATTTTTTATAAATTAGATCTAGTAAATGAATTAAGAAAACTAAAAGAAATTGTAAAAAAACATCAACCAGAATATATGATTCATTATGCAGCAATAAATGGTACTGAATATTTTTATGATATACCCTATCAAGTAATCAACAACAACGTCCGTATGACTCAAAATGTTCTTGAGTCCTGTAAAAAATCAAGTGTTAAAAAAATTATTTATGCTAGTAGCTCTGAAACATATGGTGAACCACAGGAGGTGCCTACAGCAGAAACACATCCGATACTTCTAAATATTCATACTGATCGGGATAGCTATGCAAGTTCAAAAGCAATATGTGATTTTTATGTAAAATTATTTTCACAGGAAAACAAAATTGATTATCTAATATTTCGTATTTTTAATACATATGGTCCACATATGGACACATCAAAATATGGACAAGTTATACCAGAATTTATAAAAAAAATGTATAACGATAAAGAGTTTACAATAATTGGTAACGGTGATCATACCCGTAGTTTTTGTTATGTTGATGATCATACACGACTAGCATTGAAACTTATAGAGAATATTTCAAATGAAATAGTAAACCTTGGAAACGATGAGGAGACAAAAATAGTTGATCTCGCAAAAAAAATTCATGAAATAGCAGGTAAAAAATTTAAACCAAAATATCTGCCAGGTCGAGAATATGACCATAAAAGAAGACAACCAGATATAACTAAAATAAGAAAATTAATTAATGACCAACCAAAAATCATGCTTCTAGAGGGTTTGGAAAAAACGATTGATGATTTTAAAAAAAAAATTAAAGGTCCAAATTAGAAAATGAATGAAAAATTAAAATTATTAATAAAAAATAATGCTTTTAAAATAAAGCAGAAAACAACTTTAAAAAAATTAAAGAAATTAGTTGATAACTCTGATTATCATATAGAAGAAAATAAAGATAGTAAAAAAATAATTTTTAATTTAATTTATGGCATGTATGGAAAAATTATTTTCTGGGAGACCGCAATAGCGAAATCACTTCAATTACGTGGACATGATATTAAAGCATTGATTTGTGGAAAAACCTTTAACATGTGTACAACAGAATATACCATACAAAGCGTTCATGATGAAAAAACATGTGATCATTGTAAAGAGTTTTCTGAAGAATTTTTAAAAACAATAGATATACCTTTCTCTATATATGGCAATTATATTACAAAAGATGAAACAAAAAAAATTGAGGGAAATATCAATAAACTACCAATTGAAAAATGTAAAACCTATTTATATAAAAATATTGAAGTGGGTGCTCTAAGTTTAAACTCGGTTATTCGTTATTTTAAAGGTAGTCTTAAACCTGATCCCAGTGAATATGATCGAGTTCTTAGAAATGAACTAATAAACGCAATAATCGCAATTGATGTAGCAGAAAAAGTATACAAAGAAGAAAAACCAGATGTTCTTGTAACAAGACATCTTGGATATAGTTCATGGGGCAGTTTTGCAGAATATTTTATGAAAAAAGGAGTAAAAGTATGTTCCCCAGGTGAAGGATATAGCCCAAAAACAATTTATTTTGATATGGATGATGTAAAAAATGAGTTTAGCAGATATATAAAAGAGGTAAGAAACAATAAAATTTTAAATAAAAACGAGGAGAAGGAACTTGATGTTTTTTTAAATAAAAGATTCAAAGGAATTGATGGTGATACTGCAGATTACGAATTTACAAAACATAATTTACCAGAAAATGAGTTTAATTTTGAAGATTATGATAAAACATATGCTATATTTCCAAACGTACCATGGGATTCATCTCTATTAAATGCAAATAAAGTTTTTAATGATGTATATGAATGGATATCATATTCGATTGATCTTTTTAGAAAAAAACCAAATTTCCAGCTAATAACAAAGATACATCCATCAGAAACAAAAGTTATGAAATCAGAAAACACAGTACATGATTATATTAAAAACACAGAATCTAATCTACCAGATAATATCAAAATAATTCCACCTAATACAGATATTAGCCCATATTCATTATTTCCATATATTGACAAAGGAATTGTATATAACGGGACTATTGGTCTTGAACTTGTTTTAAATAAGATCCCTGTAATTGTTGCAGGGGTTACACATTATGGTGATAAGGGTTTTACATTTGATGCAAATACAAAAAAGGAATACGAAAAACTCATTTTCAAAGATTTAAAAATTTCAAAAAAACAATATGATCTTGCAAGAGTATATGCTTTTTTTTATTTTATTAAGACATTTATCCCTTATGATTATGTTCTTTCAAATAAGAAGACACTTAATTATATGTGGAACGTAAAAGATATTAAAGAATTTTCAAGGGGAAACGATAAATATTTAGACCATATATGTGATTACATATCGGAGGGAGTAGTATACCAGGATTGGTAATACTACTATTTTCTAATAGATATATTTGTCAATTATATGAGGTGATTGTATAGATGAAATTTTGTAAAAAATGTGTGATGCCGGATACAAGACCAGGCATTCATTTCAACGAAGAAGGCATATGTCAAGCATGTGTAAATTATGAAAAAATCGCTGAAACCGATTGGGATAAACGCTACAAAGAACTTGAAAAACTATGTGATAAATACCGTGGTTACAACGGAGATGGATGGGACTGTGCGATCGCTGCTTCCGGTGGAAAAGATAGTCATTTCCAGGTATATGTTATGAAAGAACTTATGGATATGAACCCCGTGATTCTAATGGCTACAGGTTTTGGATGGACTGAAACAGGGCAACAAAACTATAATAATATTTCTGAATCTTTTGGATGTGACATTTTAAATCTAAGCATTAATAGAAAGGCAAATAAAATTATGAGTAAAAAAGCACTAATTGAACTAGGAAGCCCAATGTGGTATCTTGATGCTGCAATATATGCATATCCATACAAGATGGCTATGAAACTTGGACTCGAGTTACTTGTTTATGGTGAAAACGTCAATTACACATATGGTGGTTCTCAAAAAGAAGAAACACCAAGTGCTATTAAACAGTTTGAAAATGATGTTGTAAAACCAATTGATTTTGAACGTTGGCTTGGTGATGGTATCACCATGAAAGATCTTGAAATAGCTCAGTTTCCAAAATATAGTGATATAAAAAAATCAAATCTTAATGCAATTTATACTAGTTATTATGTTCCATGGGATACTCATCAAAACTATGAACTAGCAAAAAGACATGGCTTTCATCATCTCGGCCATGAATGGAAACGTGAGGGCACTATTGAACAATATAACTCAATTGATAGCTGCGGTTATCTCATTAGCCAATGGTTTAAATACCCCAAATATGGACATGCTAGTGCAACAGAAATGGCATCACGTTGGATTAGGGCAGGTATGATGACTCGCGATCAAGCAATACCTCTTGTTAAAAAATATGATAAACATCTAGATCAAAGAATACTTGATGATTACCTAAATTTTATTGGTATGACACATAAAGAATTCTGGAAGATATCTGATAAATGGTATAACCCCGAGTTATTCCATCAGGATCGATGGGGAGTCTGGCATGAAAAATTTGACCTAGCTGAGACATCAAATAAACCAGTTGAGGATCTTGAACCAAACAAAGTTGTTCCAATACCATAAAAAAAATAGGTATTTTAGATATTATAAAAAATTTATTAACCCTTTTCTTTTTAGCATTATTATATTAGTCTTAGTTTTAAAGGGAGGATAAGGTGAAGAAAAATAAAATTATCGCAATAATTCCAGCTCGAGGAGGCAGCAAGGGCATTCCTAAAAAAAATATTGTAGAAATAAATGGAAAACCTTTGATTTCTTATACAATTGATGTTGCAAAAAAAAGTAAATTAATTGATAGAATTATTGTTACAACTGATAATAATGAAATAGCTGAGATTTCAAAAAAATATGGTGCAGAGGTTCCATTTATTAGACCATCAGATCTCGCTGAGGATCATGTACCAACTTATCCAGTTATAAGACATACACTTAACTGGTTAGATGAAAATGAAAACTACAAGCCTGATTTAATTGTAATCTTAGAACCCACTTTCCCTATTAGAACCCCTGATGAGGTTGACATCGCGATAAATAAGATACAAAAAGATGAAGAAGCTGATTCTTTAAGATCTGTTATTGAACCATTTCAGAATCCCTTTAAAATGTGGAAGATTAAAAACAAATATTTAACACCTTTAATTGAAACTGGAAATGATAGTTATGAAAAGCCCCGTCAAACTCTTGAAAGGATTTACTGGCAGAATGGACATATATATATTTCAAGATATGAGACAATAATGAATAAGGAAAACATACATGGTGATAAAATTTTACCATATATTCTTGATGAAAGTAAATTTATTGATGTTGATACAAAAAAAGATTTAGAACTTCTTAGGAAGGTTATAAAATAATGAAATATATGTTTGTTGGACTTGGATCAATTGGACAGAGGCATCTAAAAAATCTTAGGAAAATAACAGATGATCCAGTTATTGCATATAGGACTAACAAATCAAATATCGAAGAGATAGATGAAAAATTTAATGTTAAATCATTTACTGATCTAAAAGAGGCTTTAGATGAAAAACCAGATGTTGTTTTTATCACAAATCCAACTAATCTACATATACCAGTAGCTCTTAAAGCAGCTGATATAAGTAGCCATCTTTTCATAGAAAAACCAATTTCAAATAACTCTGAAAAAATTGATGAGTTGTACAAAAAGATGGAAAAAAACAAAAAAAATTGTTTTGTTGGTTTAAACTATAGATTCCATCCAAGTCTAATTAAAATTAAAAATATGTTAGATGAAAAAGATATTGGAAAAATTTTATTTGCAAGGATTCAAGTAGGACAATATTTACCCGATTGGCATCCTGATAATGACTACCGCCTTGAATATAGTGCTAGAAAAGATATGGGTGGTGGCGTTGTTTTAACTCTTATCCATGAAATCGATTATGCGTATTGGCTTTTTGGAGAAGTTAAATCTGTTTTTGCATTTACTGATAAGATTAGTAATCTTGAGATTGATGTTGAAGACGTTGCATCAATTATTATGAAAACAAAAGATAACATTTTAGTTGAACTTCACATGGATTATCTACAAAAACCACCATCCCGGAGTTTAGAAATTATTGGTACCAAGGGTAAAATCACTTGGGATTATTTTAAGGGTGAAATAAAGATTTATGATAATAAAAAAGACATATGGACTACTATAAAAGAAGAAGGTTTTAACAGAAATCAGATGTATGAAGATGAAATAAAACATTTCCTAAACTGTATAAAAGAAAAAGAAAAACCAAGAATTACTTATAAAGACATATCTGATGTTATGAAGATTGTTGATGCGGTTAAAAAATCAGCATCGAATGGATTCAAAATAGAAATATAGATTTTATTTGGGAGAGTTAGACTATGGTTAAATCAGATAAAATGTTTGATATGAAAGGAAAAATAGTATTAATTACTGGTGGTACTGGCCTTCTTGGTTTTGAATATGCAAAAACTTTAGCTGATGCTGGTGCAAATATTGTTCTTGTTGATCTCGATGAAAAAAGATGTATAAAAAAAGCAGAGCAACTTGAACAAAAATATAAAAAAAGTATGATTGGAATTAAAACGGATATTTCAAATAAAAATGAAGTTAAAAAAATGATTAGTATTATTGAAGAAAAATTTGGAAGAGTGGATGTTTTAATAAATAATGCTGCTTTTAACTGTCCAGCTGATCAAACTGGTTCTAATTTTGTTGATTTTAAGGATTACCCTGTTGATCTATGGAAAAAAAGCCTTAATGTAAACCTTACGGGCATGTTTTTATGTTCTCAGGAAGTAATTCGTATTATGTTAAAAAGGAAAATCAAGGGATCAATTATCAATATCTCATCAACATATGGGATAGTAGGCCCTGATCAACGTATCTATAGTTCTATTAAAAATCCAAAAGATAAAAAACAGGTTTTTACAAAGCCAGTTGATTATTCAACTACTAAATCAGGAGTGTTAAATTTTACACGTTATCTTGCTTCTTTATATGGGAAAAATGGCATTAGAGTAAATACTCTTTCACCAGGTGGTGTATGGGATAATCAGGATGAAAAATTTGTTGAGAAATATTCTAATAAAACAGTACTAGGCCATATGGCAGATAAAACTGATTATAATGGCGCAATTTTATTTCTTGCATCAGATGCTAGTCGTTATATGACAGGTGCAAACTTAGTTATTGATGGTGGATGGACTTGCTGGTAGAAAAAATAAAAAGAGAGATAAAAATTTCTAATAGAAAAATTGGGATAAATCATCCTCCATTTGTTATAGCTGAGATTGGGATAAATCATGAAGGAGATTTTAAGAAAGCTAAAAAAATGGTTTATGATGCATATAAAGCTGGGTGTGAATGTGTAAAATTCCAATGCCATATAGTTGATGATGAGATGACTTTTGATGCAAAAAAGGTGATACCGGGGAATGCATCTGAATCAATATATGACATAATGAAAAGATGCAGTCTTAAAAAAAATGAGCGGGTTAAACTAAAAGAATATACTGAATCACTTGGTATGATCTATCTTTCAACTCCTTTTTCACGAGCTGCTGCTGATGAGTTAGAAGAAATGAATGTTCCTGCGTTTAAAATAGGATCTGGTGAATGTAATAACTATCCATTAATCGAACATATTTCAAGTTTTCAAAAACCAATTATTCTAAGTACAGGTATGAATGATATCTCTAGTATCAAAAAAAGTGTAAATATTCTAGAAAAAAACAATGTTGAATATGGTCTTCTCCATTGTACATCAATGTATCCAACCCCATATGAAAAAGTTCGTCTTGGTGCATTAAATGATTTGAAGAAAAATTTCCCAGATGCTATAGTTGGTCTTAGTGATCATTCAATTGGTAACTATACTTGTTTTGCTGCAATTAGTCTTGGTGCATCTATTCTTGAGAAACATTTTACATCTGATAAAAAATGGCCAGGGCCTGATGTTCCAATCTCAATTGATCCATCTGATCTTAAAGATTTAATTGATGGGAGTAATGCAATATTTAAGGCACTTGGTGGATCTAAAACAATTCTTGATGGTGAAAAACCTACTATTGATTTTGCATATGCATCAGTTGTATCAATAAAAGATATAAAAAAAGGGGAAATAATCTCAAATGAAAACATATGGGTTAGAAGACCAGGGACTGGAGATTATAGAGCAGAAGAATTTTATGATCTGATTGGTAAAAAAGCAAAAAAGGATATAAAGAAAAATACACAAATTAGAAAGGATATGATTATGGATGGACAAGAATAAAAAAATTGTTTTCTTAACAGGTACACGTGCAGATTTTGGAAAACTAAAGCCACTTATAAATAAAATTGAGGGATCAGAAAATTTTGAAAACTATGTTTTTGTAACAGGCATGCATACTCTGTCTAAATATGGCTCTACATATGATGAGGTTCGTAAACAAAAATATAAAGAAATGTATATTTTCATGAATCAGACACATACAACAGCAATGGACATAATTCTTGCAAATACAATAATTGGTTTCAGTAATTTTATAAATGAAATTAAACCAGATATGATAGTTGTACATGGTGATAGAGTTGAAGCACTAGCAGGTGCTATTGTTGGATCATTAAATAATATTCTTGTCGCACATATAGAAGGAGGAGAAATATCAGGGACAATTGATGAACTGATAAGGCATTCTATTACAAAACTTTCTCATATTCATTTTGTAGCAAATAAAGAAGCAAAGAAAAGACTTATTCAGATGGGTGAAATTGATAGTAACATATATGTTATTGGTTCACCTGATATTGATATTATGTATTCAGATAACCTTCCAACTATTGATGAGACAAAAAAACATTATGAGATACCATGGGAAGATTATTCTCTTTGCATATATCATCCTGTTACAACAGAACAAAAAAACACAAAGAAAGACATAAAACAGGTTTTAACAGCAGCTATTGAATCTGATAAAAAATATGTTGTAATATATCCAAATAATGACACAGGATCTGATGATATTATCAAAGAGATAGACAAGTTATATGGTAATGATAACTTCAAGATATTTCCATCTATTAGATTCGAACATTTCTTAACTCTTCTGAAAAACTCTGATTTTATTATGGGTAATTCAAGTGTTGGATCAAGAGTATCAGAGATATATGGTATTCCTTCAATAAATATTGGATCCAGACAAAAAAATCGTTCTAAGAGCAATAACATAATTAATGTCAATCCAATAAAAGAGGATATTTTAGATGGCATCGAACAGATTAATACTAAAAAAATTATACCAATAAGTCATTTCGGCGAGGGAAAAAGCTCTGAGAATTTCTATAATATTTTAACAGATGATAAAATCTGGAATACAAAAATTCAGAAACAGTTTTATGATCTACCCTATAAAGGAAAACAGTGAGATATAAAAATGGTTGAAAAAAAGAAAAAAGCGTTTTTTTTCCTTAGACATAACAATGATATAGATCATATCACACCAGTACTTTATAAATGGCTTTCAAATAAGAAAATATCAACAGATATTATAATAACAACAGATGAAAAATTCCTTGATGATTATCGAATAAAGATTCTAAAACAATTCAAACATGCGAATATCTATCAAATAAATAATATTTTTAAAAAAACAACTAAAGCATATTTTTTAAATCATTTTTACAAAAAATATGGAACTCAGATTGATAATCTATCAAAGAAACAAAAATTTATCAGAAAACAAGTTGATAAAACAATTAAAACAATTGCAAAAAAAATCTTTAAAGATACAAAAAATGCTATTGTTGTCTTTGATTGGACTCTTACATATTTTACATTAGAAATGATAAAAGAGGCAAAAAAAAGAGGTTTTAAAACTGTTTCACTTCCACATGGTGATGCACCATATATAAATCATTTGATAACAATTAATGATTTTAATATTAGTGATTGTCTAAGTATTTACAAGCCATCTAAAAACTTTGATTATGTTGTTGTTCCAAATAAACTTTGTTCAGAAAGATATGAACCATATATAGATAAGAATAGGATTAAAATCCTTGGTTCACCTCGTTACTCTAATGAATGGATGAAGATTAATAATAAATATATTCCAAAATATGAAAACAAAGAAGCAGAAGGAAAAATTAAAATTGTTTTTTTCTTAAGAAATATTGGTTTTCCAATTTTCTGGGAAGAAATTGTTAAAACAATCAAAATAATCCTTCAATTCCAAGATATATATCTTATAGTGAAGCATCATCCTAGAAATAGGCAGTCTAAAAAGTTGACAAAAAAACTAGCTGATATGTATCCAGATATCAAAGAAAAAATTGGTTCAAATCTCCTATTTTTATATGGAAAGGAAAATTCTGCTTCTCTTATGAAATGGTCGGATCTAATAATTGATATTGGTACTAGTGTGACATGGGAGGCAATAAGAGAAGATAAATCTGTTATAATGCTTGATTATGTCCATGCAAATTATTCAACTGTTTCGTATTATATGAAAAACACTGAGATGCGATGCCGTGATGATCTTTATAATATAATTGAAAAACTTTCAAAAAATAAGAATCAAAGATTTTATACTGATGAAGAAAAAAAACTTTTTATTAAAGAAATTATTGAAGTTCCAGATGAAAAAGTCCTTGAAAGATACACTGACTTTTTAGAATCTTTATATAAAGATAATTTAAATGAATGATTAATTATTTTAATAAAGAGAATTATACCGTGATACTAGTATGAGAGATAACGATATTAAAGTATTAATTTCCAGTAGATCTTTTGGAAAAACTGGTTCTGATGCAATAGAGATTTTAAAAAAACAGGGTATACAACCACTTGTTAATTCAACAGGTAGAAATCTTAGTGAAGATGAAATAATTAATATGGCATATGATGCACAGGGGATTATTGCTGGTACTGAGAAAATTGGTGAGAAAGTAATCAATAGCATTGGAAATCTAAAAGTGATATCTCGTTATGGTGTAGGTCTTGATAATGTAGACATAATTTCAGCTAAAAAAAGAGATATAAAGGTTTTTAACACACCTGGTGCACCTACAGAATCTGTAGCTGAACTAACAGTAGGATTAATCCTTGATCTTATGAGAAAAATTTCGGTTGTTGATAGAAACATTAGACATAACAATTGGAAACCTGAGATGGGGGTGCAGCTAAATAATAAAACAGTTGGTATAATTGGTCTTGGCCAAATCGGGAAAAGAGTAGTTGAACTTTTATCAGCTTTTAACGTTGCTTTTATTTGTTATGAGAAAAAACCAGATGAAGAATTCATAAAAAAATATGAGATAAAACTTGGAAAACTAGATTTTCTTTTAAAAAATAGTGATATAATATCTATCCATGTGCCGTTAACAAATGAGACAAAAAATATTATTGGTAAAAAAGAAATTGCTTTGATGAAAAATACATCTATTATTGTTAATACAGCTCGTGGAGGTCTTATTGATGAAAAATCTTTATATGATGCTCTTAAAAATAATAAAATTGCTGGTGCAGCACTTGATGTTTTTTCTGAGGAGCCATATAATGGAAAATTAAAAGAACTAGATAATACTATACTAACAGCTCATATTGGTTCATCCACAGTTGAAACAAGAAAAAACATGGATGTTGAATCAGTAAATAATATGATAATTGGTCTTAAGGAGGCTGGTGTTTTATGAAAGTAATAGTATTTGGAGGAGCCGGATTCCTGGGCAGTCATACCGCAGATGCGTTAACAAAAAATGGTCATGATGTAACAGTTTTTGACATTGTTGAATCACAATTTATAAAAACAGATCAGAAAATGATTGTTGGAAACATCCTTGATAGAAAACAAGTTGATAAAGCTGTTAAAGGACATGATGTTGTATATAATTTTGCTGGAATTGCTGATATTTCAAAAGCAAGTAAGACACCTGTTGATACAGTAGAACATAATGTCCTTGGAAACACAATTATTCTTGATGCATGTAGGAAGAATAATGTTAAACGTTTTGTTTTTGCAAGTACTCTTTATGTTTATAGTAAATCAGGTGCTTTTTATCGTAGTAGTAAACAATCATGTGAGCTAATAATTGAAAATTACAATGAAGTATATGGTATACCATATACTATTCTTAGATATGGATCATTATATGGCCCTAGATCAGATGATGGTAACTATATATATAGGACTATAAAAGAGGCAGTTGAAACTGGTAAGATTACTAGTTTTGGTGAACCAGATGATCTACGTGAATATATCCATGTTGAAGATGCAGCTAGATATAGTGTTGATATTTTATCAGAGGAATATGAAAATCAATATGTTATTCTAACTGGTAATCAGCCTATGAGAAGAAAAGATCTTCTAGTTATGATAAAAGAGATGCTTGATGAGGAATTAAAAATCGAATATGAGCCTCAGGATTCAAAAGTACATTATGAAATAACCCCATATTCTTTTAGCCCTAAGATAGCTATGAAATATTCAGGAAAATATCATCTTGATCTAGGACAGGGTATCTTACAATGCATTGATGAAGTATATAAAAAATGTCATCCACATGAAGAGATAAATGGCATTATCGTAAAAAATAAAAAATAAAATAATAATTAGATGGGGGATCTATATATTTTAAAGCAGAAATATAAGCCATGGTGGGAGAAGACAAATACAGAACTTAAGGGAGATATCTTCAATAGGTTTATTCTTAGATCAGATGATCCAGAAGAACAAAGAGTTCAGAAGTTACGTGAAAAAATACTTGGTTTTTCAGAGGGAGAAATATCAACTGAGAGGGCAAGGCTTGTAACTGAATCTTATAAGAAGACAGAGGGCGAGCATCCTGGGATTAGAAAAGCAAAAGCATTTTATCATGTGATGGAAAACATCAATATTGATTTTTTAGATGATGAACTAATTGTTGGTAATCCTAATAGTGGTTTTGGAAAAGTAGAGATTGATCCTGAATATATGAGTGACTGGTTAAATGAAAAGATACAAACAGATTATGGTAAAATCACAGAACTACGTGCGTTAAATAAGAGGAAATATAACCGTCTTAAAACAAATGAAGAAGACATTGTTTTTTTGGAAAATGAAATATTTCCTTATTGGAAGGATAAAACACTTCAATCATATGTTAAAAAAACACTAAGAAAAAAAAATCCAGAGGCATTAGACTTTATTGATAATGCATGTGTCTCAAAACCTGTATGGGGCAAAGGTTATAGTCATACAATCCAGGATTATAATAGCATATTAAGATTTGGCCTTGGGGGTTTTAAAAAAAAGATTAATAATAATCTAAAAAACCTAAAGAAGGATGAATCTAAAAGGAAAAAATTCTATGAGTCAATGCTTATATGTATTGATGCAGTTTTAATATATGCTAATAGATGCTCTGATAAAGCAGCTGATCTGGCCAATAATATTGATGATGAAAAACGAAAAAAAGAACTATTAAAAATCGCTGATATCTGTGCAAAGGTTCCAAATAAACCCGCTGAGGATCTATGGGAGGCTCTTCAAAGTCTATGTTTTATGCATGCTGCAACATTTTTAGCTGAAGGTGGTGTTTCTCATGCGATGGGACGTCTTGATCAATATCTGTTACTATATCTAAATAATAGTCTTGAAAAAGATATGAGTGAGAAGAAAGCACAGGAACTCCTTGAATGTTTTTTCCTAAAGTTTTTTGAGTTTCAAACAATCAGAGATTATAAAAGTACTAGAGGTCTTGGTGGTGATAGGACAAATGATAAGATAACAATATCTGGTGTTGATGAAAATGGTTTGGATGTTACAAATAAATTGTCCTATATGATCCTTGAGGGTTTTGCCCATGTTCATCTAAAAGAACCAAATATTAGTGTTCGTTTCCATAAGCATAGTAGCCGTCGTTTTATGATGGATGTACTTGAAATAGTAAGGCTTGGTAGTGGTATGCCCGTTCCACTTAATGATGATGTAATAATTCCTAGTCTAACTGGTGTTTGTGGTGTATCATTAAAAGATGCTCGTAACTATGCAGATCTTGGATGTCAGGAAAACATTATTGATCCAAACACCGCAATTCATTGTGATTGTAATGGCCATAACAATGCTGGCTGGTTTAATCTTCCAAAAATTGTTGAGATAACTTTAAACAATGGTATTAATCCATTAAATAATGTTCAGGTTGGACCTAAAACAGGTGACCCAAAAAAATTTAAGACAATGGATGAGTTTTTAGATGCTTTAGAAAAGCAGATGAAATATGCAATTGAGATGAATGTTATTGCAAATCAGGCTGTTGAGGATTGTTTTTATAAATACTATCCAACTGTTTTTCATAATCTCATGCATCCAAACACATGTAAAAATGGGACAGATTATAATAATGGTGGATGTAAATATAACTGGATTGGATCTATTGGTGTAGGTATTGCTAATGCTGCTGATTCTCTTTGTTCTATAGACCAAGGAATCTATAAAAACAAAGATTTTACATGGGATGAATTACTAATATCTCTAAAAAATAACTGGAAGAAAAATGAAAGGATCAGGCAGAGATGTATATCATATCCAAAATATGGATGTGATAATCCTATTGCTGATATGTGGATGAAAAAAATTACTAACATGTTTTTCAACATTTATGAAAACTACCAGACTAAACGTGATGCAAGATTTGTCTGTGGGCTTTTTACTATGGGGATGTATCTAATCCTTGGTGAAAACGTAGGTGCAACACCTGATGGAAGGCTTTCTTATGAGATGCTTGCTAACTCTGTTAGTGGTTCAAGATATATGCCAAAAACTAGTCTTACAGCGACTCATAAATCAGCTGCAAAGATTGATACTTATAGAACTCCAAATGGTCTTACTTTCAATCAGATTCTTTCAAAATCAATTGTGAATTCAAAAAGAGATATCGCTAAATGGGCGGATCTTCTAAGAACATATTTTGATTATGGTGGCCAGACAGTTCAATATAGCATTGTTTCAAAAGAAGAGATGTTAAAAGCTCAGAAAAAACCTGATGATTACAAGAATTTAATCGTTCGAGTTGGTGGTTATAGCGCTGTTTTCACTGATCTTACAAAAGAAATACAGGATGATATAATTGAGAGATCATATGAGTGGCATTAATAATAAATCTAAAGAAAAATCTGCTATTGTTTTTAATATCCAGCGTCATAGTATACATGATGGACCAGGTATTCGTACAAATGTTTTTCTGAAAGGATGCCCCCTCTCATGTATATGGTGTTGTAACCCTGAGTCAATTAAAAAAGAAATTGAAATTGGTTTTGATAGATCAAAATGTATCAAATGTAAAAAATGTATAGAGAAATGTAAATTTGATGCAATTAACCCAAATATCGATGATGAAGAAGGATACAAGATTGATGATTCTAAATGTGTTGTATGTGGGAAATGTATTGAGGTATGTCCAACTTCTGCTCTTTCTTTTGTTGGAAGGAAAATAACAGTTGATGAACTATTAAATGAGATTGAATCAGATAATATTTTTTATAAGACCTCATCTGGTGGTGTGACATTTACTGGTGGTGAACCACTTCTTCAGATAGATTTCATAGAAGAAATACTTAAGAAAACATATGAAAATAATATCAGCTCCTCAGTTGAAACCTGTGGTAACGTCCCTTGGGAGAATTTTGAAAGGATAATTCCATATGTAGATTTTTTCTTATATGATCTAAAACATATGGATACAAAAACTCATAAGAAATATACAGGATCAGAAAATAATCTTATAATTAGTAATCTAAGAAAACTCTCAGAAAAAACAGATAATATTATTCTTAGAATTCCTTTGATCCCTGGCATTAATGATGATGATTCAAACATCAAAGGAATAATAAAACTTGTATCAGATCTTAATATAAATGAGATCAATCTTTTACCATATCATCGGCTTGGAATTGGGAAATATATTTCAAAAAAGAAAGATTATCATCTATTAGATCTAAAAGACATGCAAACAACAATAAAAGGAAGAGAAAAAATTCAAAAAATAAAGAAAATGTTTGAAGAAAAAGAGATAAAGGTGACAGTTGGAGGTTGAAAATAATTCTATGTCGATAAAAGCAGTTATATTTGATTTTGATGGAGTAATAACAGAATCAATGGATATAAAAACAGATGCATTTGCATATCTATTCAAAGATAGACCTAAAGATATTGTTGATAAAGCTGTAAAACTTCATCTTGACAATGGTGGTATGTCTCGTTTTGAAAAATTCAAGATAATATATGATGAATACCTTGGAGAGGAACTATCAGAAGAAAAATCAGAAGAATTAGGTAAAGAATTCAGTAGGTTTTGTTTTGAAAAAATGCTTATCTGTCCTTATGTTAAAGGAGCTGATGATTTCATCAGAAAATATTATGATAAATATATGTTTTTTATTGTATCTGGAACTCCACATGATGAGATGAACAAAATTGTTGATAGGAGAAAACTGAGAAATTATTTCAAAGAAGTACTTGGCAGCCCAGGTAGTAAATCAGATCTGATTAAAAAAATACTTGTTAAATATGATCTAAAAAATGATGAGGTTGTATTTATTGGTGATGCACCTACTGATTACTGGGGAGCTGAGGGCGCTAATGTTGGTTTTATCGCAAGGATTCCACCTAAAGGATATAATCCTTTTAATTCAGAGGAGTTTAAAATTAAATATACAATGAAAGATTTAACATCTCTAAATGATATAATAAAAAAAATTTAGCATAGATTTAAAAAAAATATTGGGAGAATGATAGTTTTATGTCAAATAAGGTTGTATTAATCACAGGCGGCACACGTGGTATCGGTAGAGCCTGTGTATATATGTATGCATCAAAAGGTTATGATATAGCTTTTACTTTTTTAAATAGTGAAAAAAAGGCAAAAAATATTGAATCTGATCTAGTTAAAAAAAACGTTAACATACTAATTAAAAAGGTTGATAACTCAAAAAAAGAAGAAATCGATCATATGGTAGAAGATGTAATTAAAAAATATGGTCATATCGATGTTCTTGTAAATAATGCAGCAATATCTGATGATAAAAAAATCGAGGAGATAACAGAAGAAGACTGGGATAAAATGATTGATACAAATCTAAAAGGATCATTCTTTTTTTCAAAAAATGTTTTTACACATATGAAAAAACATGGCGGGGGAAGGATCATAAATATTTCTTCACAAGCAGGAATAACAGGTGGTTTTAGAATTGGTGCTCATTATTCAACATCCAAAGGCGGGATATTAGTCCTTACTCGTTCTTTTGCAAAAAAAGGTGCAGAACACAATATCCTTGTAAACACTGTTTCACCAGGCATAATTGAAACAGATATGATTAAATCACTACCAACAAATGCACAAAAAGATTTAGCTAAAAAGATACCTCTAAATAGAATTGGAAAACCTGAGGATGTAGCAAGAATAATATATTTTCTTTCAACAGATGAATCAAGCTATATAACAGGTGCAAACATACCTGTTAATGGCGGAATGCTTATGATATAAAAATATGAATATAGGATAGATAATTTATGAAAATAGTAGGAATTATACCAGCCCGGATGGGATCATCTAGATATCCTGGAAAACCTCTTGCAGATATATTAGGAATCCCAATGATTGAACATGTTTATAAAAGATCAGAGATGAGTAAAACTCTTGATGATTTATATGTTGCAACACCAGATAAAGAGATTTTTGATGTAGTTGAGGGTTTTAATGGAAAAGCAATTATGACATCTGATAAACATAATAGATGTACTGACAGAATAGCTGAGGCAGTAGAAGATATTGACTGTGAGATAGTTGTAAATATTCAGGGTGATGAACCATTATTATACCCAGGTATCATTGATAAAGTCATAGAACCATTTTTTGAAGATAAAGAAATTGTTTCTGTTAATCCAGTAGCAGAGATAAAAGATAAAAAAAATATTGAGGATCGAAATGATGTAAAAGTTGTATTTGACAAAGATGGATTTATCTTATATTATTCTAGAGAACCAATACCTTCAAGATATCTAACAGATGAAATACCAATGTATAAACTAGTATGTGTGTTTCCATTTAAAAAAGATTTTTTGATGAAATTTACAAAACTATCTCAAACACCTCTAGAAAAAATTGAATCAATTGATAACCTTAGGATTCTTGAACATGGATATAAAGTTAAATCAGTAATTATTCCACATGGTATAGAAGGTGTAGATACACCAGAAGATAGAAAAAAAGTCGAGGAAATTATGAGAAATGATCCTATTTTTAATAAATATAAAAAACAGATGGATGTGAAAACATGAAGATAACAATTACTGATTGTGACCAAGGATTTATTGATCCAGAACGAAATGTTATAAAAAAAGCAGGATTTGATCTTGACGTACATCAAGTGATAACGCCAGATGAAGTCATATCTGTTGCAAAAAACTCTGATGCAATAATATGTCAATATGCACAGATCAATGGTGATGTTTTTGAAAACCTTCCAAATATCAAAGTAGTTGGAAGATATGGAGTAGGCCTTGATAATATCGATCTTTCTTATGCGACAAAAAAAGGAGTGAAAATCACTCATGTACCATATTTTTGTTTTCAAGAGGTAGCAAATCATACGATGGGACTTATTTTAAATCTGTCTAGAAACATTGGAAATATAAATCATATAATCCGGGAGAAATCAAAAAAATCACAAATAAGCTATGGTGATATGTTAAAACATATGGATAATGTGGAAAGACCAACTGAGCAGACAATAGGAATAATTGGCATTGGAAAAATCGGAAGTCAAGTTGCAAAAAGAGCAAAAGTATTTGGATATAAAATTCTTGTTTATGACCCATATGTTCCATCTGAAATCATATCTGCATGTGACGCAGAAAAAGTAGATTTAAAAACACTTCTTAAGAAAAGTGATTATATATCTATTCATTGCCCTCTTAATAATGAGACAAAAAATATGATATCTGATAAAGAGCTTAGTCTTATGAAAAAATCAGCATATATTATAAACACTGCCCGAGGGGGAATTATTGATGAAAAAGCACTAATAAAATCTTTGAAACAAAAAAATATTAAAGGAGCTGCATTGGATGTAGTATCAAAGGAACCGATAAGAAAAGATCATGAGTTCCTTGATATGGATAATGTTATTCTCACACCTCATGTTGGTTTTTATTCAAAGACATCTCTTATTGAACTGAAAACAAAAGTTGCTGAATATACTGTTAATGCCCTAATTGAAAAAGGTGAATATCCTCTTGCAAACCCCGATATAATTAATGGGAAAAAATAAATTATGAAAATTAGTATTGTTCTATCACCTGAGGAATCAGATTTTTCACCTATGTTTTTCTGCGGTAATCTTGAATATGGAATTAAAAAAGCATATGAGTATGGTTATGATGGTGTTGAACTAAACATACGTGATTCAAAAAAAATTAATCAAAAAAAAATTGTTGAACTAACAGAATCATATAATCTAAAAGTTGTTTCTTTTGGGACCGGTCAGGCTTATTATGGAGATGGTATTAGCCTCGCATCATCTGATGATAAAATCCAAAAGATGGTTTTAAAAAGAATAATGGATCATATTGATTTTGCAGGAAAAGTAGGTGCACAAGTAGTTCTTGGTAGCATACGTGGGAAATATAGTACTGATGTATCAATTAGAAAAAAAGAAGAGCAAAAAGCACTTGAAACAGTAAAAAAATGTGCAAAATACGCAGAAGATCAAAACATAATATTAACACTTGAACCAATAAATAAAAAAGATACAAATTTTATTAATAATATGGATGAAGCAATAGAATATAAAAAACTCATTGGTTTTGAAAATATTAAACTTCTAGCTGATACATATCAGATGTATCCTGAGGAAAAATCAATAGAAGAAGCAATTACAAAAGCAAAAAATGATCTTGTACATATTCATCTTGTAGACACGGATAGGAAAATCCCGGGTTATGGTTTAATTGATTTTAAATCTATTTTAAAAACCTTAATAGAAATTGAATATAATGGTTTCTTATCAGCTGAAATTATTCCAATACCAAATGATGAATCCGCTGCAGAAGAATACATAAAAAATGTAAGAAAAATATTAGCAGAAATATCAAGGAATAAATAATTTTTTGTTATTATATATATTTATTTTTATGGAAGCTTTTATTAGTTAATTAAACTATAAGGAGATTGCGATTGAAGAGGTTTGAAATGGGGAGAAAAAATTATAACTTTAAAAATAAGATTGTCAAAGAGATAGAGAAAAATATTGAAATTAAAAAGGAAATAATTGATAGTCTTGTTGATGATATAAATGATATATCAATCAAAATCATAAAAGCTTATCAGAGCGGTAAAAAGATACTCTGGATGGGTAATGGTGGAAGTGCAGCTGATGCACAGCATCTCTCATGTGAACTTGTAAGTAAATTTAAAATGGATAGAGGTGCTTTAAACTCAATTGCTCTTACAACAAACACATCAATTCTCACAGCTGTTTCAAATGATTATGATTTCGAAGAGATTTTTGCAAGACAAATTGATGCACATGCTGAAAAGGGAGACATTTTAATTGGCATTACGACAAGTGGTACATCTCCAAATATCATCCGTGGTTTTCAACAGGGAAAAGAAAAAGGTACGATAAACATAGCATTTACAGGTGATTTTATAGGTGAACTAAAAGAAGAAGTAGATCATATCATTGATATTCCTTCATCAGATACACCACGTGTTCAGGAATCACATATTATGATTGGGCATATTATTTGTAACATTATTGAAAAAGAATTATTCGGAGAGGTTGAATGGGAAGCAGAGCGGTCTTTATTGACAGAGATGGGACAATAAATAAAAACACGGGTTATATAGATAGTCCTGATCGTTTTGAGATTTATCCAGGTGTAGCAGAAGGTATTAAAAAACTTAAGGATAACGGTTTCAAGATAATTATTATTACTAATCAATCAGGAATTGCAAGAGGTTTTTTTACAGTTGAAAATCTCGATGAAATTCATAAAAAAATGAATGATATACTAGCAAAAAAAGATGTAAAAGTTGATGCAATATATTTCTGTCCGCATCATCCAGATGAAAAATGTGATTGCAGAAAGCCTAATACTGCTCTATTTGAAAAAGCAATAAAAGAACATAATATTGATACTTATTCTTCATATATGATAGGGGATAGAATGCTAGATGTTGAAGCAGGGTCTAAAATCGGTGTTAAAACAGTTCTTGTTCCTGAAAAAAAAGACATGGTTAAAAAAGAAATTGAAGAATCAGAGATAAATCCTGATTATATATCAAAGGATTTTATGTCAGGTGCTGAATGGATAATTGAAAATAAATAAAATATAAGAGGTGTAAATATCACAATTCTTGTAACAGGGGGGACAGGGCTTGTTGGATCAGCTCTTCAAAAAATTTTACCAGATGGGATATTTGTTGATTCAAAGGATTTTGATTTAACAAAAGTAGATCAAGTCAAAAAAATGTATCAAAAACATAAGCCTAATAAAATTATACATCTAGCTGCAAAAGTAGGAGGAATAAGATATAATATTGAGCATCCTGCTGAAATGTTACATCAAAACATTATGATTAATTCAAATGTTATTCATTATGCATATAAATATAATGTTGAAAAACTCCTTGCAACACTTAGTAATTGTGCATATCCTGATACCTCTGATATATATCCGATGAAAGAAAATGTTTTTCATAACGATCTTCCAACTAAAACAAACTTGGCATATGGTTATTCAAAGAGGGTTATGGATATTCAGATTAAATCATATAGAGATCAATATAATAATAATTTTATTAGTGTAATCCCTTGTAGTATATATGGCCCTAATGATAATTTTGAGGAGGGAAAAAGTCATTTTCTAGCTGCATTAATCAAAAAGATATATTATGCAAATAAAAGAGATGATGATACGTTAAATCTTTTTGGAACTGGAAGGCCGCTTAGACAATATATCTTCTCAGAAGATGTAGCAAAATTAATATTAATATTACTTGAAAAATATGATGATTCTGAGCCGATAAACATAGCAACAAACGAAAATTATTCAATAAAAAAAATTGCTGAAACAGCAGTAAAAGCAACGGGTTCTACACTAAAAATAAAATTTGATAAAAAATTTCCTGATGGACAATATAGAAAAGACATTAGTAACAATAAATTATTTAATATAGTTGGTAATTTCGGATTCATCACACTGAGGGAAGGAATTAAGAAAACTTATACTTGGTTTAAAGAGAAGGAAGAGTTAAAATGAATATTTTAGTTACAGGTGGCGCAGGTTATATTGGTTCAATTCTTGTACCAATATTAGTTGACAAAGGATACAGTGTCACGGTTATTGATAATTTTATGTATAAACAAAATTCTCTTCTTGATATTTGTTACAAAAAAAACCTAGAAGTAATCAATGCCGATGCAAGAGATAAAGAACTAATAAAAAAACACCTAAAAAATAAAGATTTCATTATTCCTCTTGCCTGTATTGTTGGTGCACCAGCATGCAGACGTGACCGAGTTGCTGCAAAAACAACAAACTATGATGGGATAAAAATGATACTTGATCTACGTAAAAAAGATCAAAAAATTATTTTTCCAACTACAAACAGTGGATATGGAATAGGTCAGAAAGATAAATATTGCACAGAAAAAACACCTTTAAAACCTATTTCATTTTATGGTCAACTGAAAGTTGATATAGAAAAAGAAATACTAAAATCAAAAAATTGTATCACACTTCGTCTTGCTACAGTTTTCGGAATAAGTCCACGTATGAGACTTGATCTTCTCGTAAATGATTTTACATATCGTGCTGTATATGATAGGTTTATTGTTCTTTTTGAATCACATTTCAAACGAAATTATATACATATTCGTGATATTGCAAAGGCTTTTCTTCATTGTATAGATAATTTTGAAGAAATGAAAGATGAACCTTATAATGTTGGTCTTAGTGATGCAAATATTTCTAAATGGGAACTATGTGAAGAGATAAAAAAACAGGTTCCTGATTTTTATTTTGTTGAAGCAAAAATTGGTGAGGATCCAGATAAAAGAGATTATATTGTCAGTAATGAAAAAATTGAGTCAACTGGTTTTAAACCAGATTATAATCTTAATAATGGTATTACAGAACTAATTAAAGGTTATCAGATAATAAAATTAAATGATTATTCAAATAGATGAGGTTTAAGGGGGCTTTATATGGTATTGAAGGAAAAAATAGAAAAAAATGAAAAAATAGAAAAAGAAAATTATTTTGGAGACATAAACAGTCTTGAAAAAAAAGCAAATTATATTCGAAAACAAGTTCTTGACATGTGTGTAAACGCAGGAACAGGTCATGTCACATCATCATTTTCATGTGCAGAGATACTTGTAGCTTTATATTATGGGGGGATTTTAAAATATGACCCAAGAAATCCTGATTGGAATAAAAGAGATAGACTTGTTCTAAGTAAAGGACAAGCAAGTGTAATTTTATATCCAATTTTAGCTGATTTAGGATTTTTCTCTGAAAAAGAACTAGATCATTTCAACCAGGAAGATGGAATATTTGGAGTGCACTTGCAATATGATGTACCTGGTGTTGAACTAACAGTTGGATCACTCGGCCAAGGTTTTGGTGTTGCCGCAGGTATGGCACTTGCTGCAAAACTCAATAGACAGAGACATATGGTAGTAACCATACTTGGTGATGGAGAATTATATGAAGGTTCGATGTGGGAAACTGCTATGTTTGCAAGTCATTATAGACTAAATAATTTATTTGCAATAGTTGATCGTAACTGGATGTGTGCTACAGAATTTACTGAGGATACAGTTGAGTTGAATCCTATTGATGAAAAATTTTTATCTTTCGGTTGGGAAGTTATCAACATAGACGGTCATTCATTTGAGGAGATACTCGAATCTTTCAAAGGTTTTCGTTCAAAAAAATCTACAAAACCACTTGTTATAATTGCAGATACAATTAAAGGTAAAGGATCTGAATGTCTATGCTGGGAACCCCTATGGCATGGTATAGCTCCAAAAGGTACAGATGCAGATACTGCAAAATCTCAGTTATCTTGTAAGGAAGGTGATTTCTAAATGGGCACTATGAGAGATGCATTTTTTGATAGGTTATATACACTTGCAAGAAAAGACCCAGATATAGTACTAGTTGATGCTGATATGGGTGCCCCTAGCCTTGATAAATTCAGACGTGATCTTCCAGCTCAGTTTGTAAATGTAGGGATCGCTGAGCAAAACGCAATATCTGTTTCATCAGGTCTAGCTTTTGAAGGGAAAAAAACATATGCATATGCAATAGCCCCATTTATCACTCTTAGATGCTATGAACAAATAAAGGTAAATATGTGTTCAATGAAAATACCAGTTACGGCAGTTGGAGTAGGAGCCGGTTTTTCATATGATGATTCAGGACCAACACACCATACAACAGAGGACATAGCAATAATGAGAGCTCTTCCAAATATAACAATATTAAACCCAACTGATAATGTTATGGCAGCAAAATGTGCGGATATATCATATAATAGTGATGTTCCAATGTATATCAGACTTGACCGTGAACCATTAGATGATATTTATGATAAAAAAGAAACATTCAAAGATGGCATCTCACAGTTAAGGAGAGGAAAAGACTTATGTATCGTTGCAACAGGTAACATGGTTCATAAAGCTCTTGAAATTGCAGATATCCTAAAAAAAGAGGATATCAAGGTTTCAGTTGTAGATCTATATAGGTTAAAACCTGTCAATAAAGAAAAACTTATGAAATATGTTAAACAATCAGATAAAATTGTGACATTAGAAGAACATCTAATCGATGGTGGAATAGGTAGTATTGTTGCAGAGGTATTTGTTGACAACCAGATAAATATTCCATTGAAGCGTATTGCAATTCCTGATAAATACTGTTATACATATGGTGGTAGAGAGGCTATTAGAAGAAGGATTAATCTTGATACAAACTCTGTTGTTAAAACAATTTTAAATTTTGTAGACTAATTAAGAAGATGGAGATAATGTCTGAATCTTGCGACGTATTATTTGTAAATCCAAATGCAAAAAAACAAGTATATGGTATTCTTGCATCAGAGCTGGCTGGTATTGAACCACCTCTATGGTGTGGCCTAAAAGCCGCATATTTACGTGATAAAGATTTTAAGGTAAAAATAATCGATGCGGAAGGGGAGAATCTTTCACCTAAAAATACAGCTAAAAAAATTACAAATGAGAATCCTCTTTATGTTGATATTGTTGTAATGGGGCTAAATCCCTCTGCTTCATCAACACCAAAAATGGTAGCCGTTAAAGAACTAATTAGTGAAATAAGATCTGTTAAACCAGACATGAAGATAATGTTAAGTGGTCTTCATCCATCAGCACTCCCAAGAAGAACCCTAAAAGAGGAAGACACAGATTTTATTTGTGTAGGTGAAGGTTTAAAAACAGATCTAGAACTAGCTAAAACTCTGAAATCAGGCCATAATAATTTTAATATAAAAGGCCTATGGTATAAAAAAGAAGATGAAATAATATCAAACGGTAGATCCGAGGTGATACAAGATCTTGATAGCATTCCTTTTATTGCATGGGATCTATTAGACCTAAATATTTATAGAGCTCATAACTGGCATTGTTTCCAGGATATAAAAAACAGAAGCCCTTATGCAATTGTTTATACGAGTCTTGGATGCCCATTTAATTGTTCTTATTGTAATATTCATACTATGTATGAAGAAAAGCCAGGTATACGATTCCGTAGTCCTGAAAAATTTGTAGAAGAATTAGAACTACTATCAAAAAAATATCATGTAAAAAACATTAAGATCTTAGATGAATTATTTGTCCTTAATGAAAAAAGAGTGAATAAAATTTGTGATCTAATTATTGAAAAGAATCTTGATTTTAATATTTGGGCGTATGCACGTGTAGATACAGTAAATTTTCCTATTCTTAAAAAATTAAAACAAGCTGGTGTCAACTGGCTTTGTTATGGTATTGAATCAGGCAGTAAAAAAGTACGTGATAACGTTCATAAAGATCAATTCGGGCAAAACCAGATTAGATCTGCGATGAAAATGACAAAAGAAGCAGGGATCTACATTATCGGTAATTTTATGTTCGGGCTTCCTGAGGATGATCTTGAATCAATGCAGGAAACACTTAATCTTGCAAGAGAATTAAAATGTGAATATGTAAATTTCTATACAGTTATGGCATATCCTGGTTCACAACTTTATAATGAAAGTATTAAAAAAGATCTTAGAATGCCTGATTCATGGATTGGTTTTTCACAGCTAAGTTGTGAAACTGTACCACTTCCAAGTAAATATCTGAGTAGTGAAGAAATACTTGCTTTTAGAGATAGAGCTTTTATTGAGTATTATGAAAACCCTGAATATCTACAAATGATAAAAGAAAAATTTGGTGAAGAATCTGTTTATCATATTGAGATGATGCTTTCACATGATATTCATAGGAATATACTTGGAAATAAAAAATCATTGGAGGCAAATATTTGATTATCAGTCGTACACCTTTTAGAATATCATTTTTTGGAGGTGGAACTGATTACCCCATTCATTATAAGAAACATGGAGGAGCAGTTCTTGCTACATCAATAAATAAATATTGTTATATCACATGTAGGCATCTTCCTCCTTTTTTTGATCATAAACACCTAATTGTATATTCTAAAATTGAACTTACAGGTGATATATCTGAAATTAATCATCCTGCTGTTCGTGAGACTTTAAAACATATGGATATAAAAAAAGGTATATCAATTCATCATGACGGGGATCTGCCAGCTAGAGCTGGTCTTGGCACTAGTTCATCTTTTACAGTAGGTCTTGTTAATGCTCTATATGCTTTAAGAGGAGAGATTGTTACAAAAAGAAAACTCGCACTTGATGCAATACATATTGAACAAAACAGGATTAAGGAAAACGTTGGTTCACAGGATCAAATCACAACTGCCTTCGGTGGTTTTAATAAGATTGAATTCAATGGTGAAGAAGAATTCAGAGTTCAACCAATAACACTTAAAAAAGAAAAATTACAAAATCTTCAAGACCATATGATTCTTTTTTTCACAGGTTTTTCAAGGACTGCATCAAACATTGCAAAAGAACAAATTAAAGAAACACCTAGACGTAAAAATGAGCTGAAAAGGATGGGTGAGATGGTAGATGAAGCAGTTGATATTCTAAATGATAATAATTCAGATTTATCTAATTTTGGCAGGCTTCTTCATGAGAGCTGGATGATTAAAAGAAAACTTACAAATAAAATTACAAATAACAATATAGATGAAATATATGATAAAGCAATTAAAGCAGGTGCACTTGGCGGAAAACTCCTTGGTGCGGGCGGAGGTGGTTTTATATTGTTTTATGCAAAACCAGAAAAACATGAAAAAATTAGGAAAAGTTTGAAAGACTTATTATATGTTCCATTTAGTTTTGAAAATATTGGTAGTCAAATAATTTATTATAGTATAGAGGAGAAATAAATATGAAGAATATAAAAAATATTTTATGGGAAGCAAGAAACACTTTTTTTCCACATAAAAAAATGAGACATATGACAAGATATCTAAAAAGGAACTATAAACATGAAATGGTAGGAGTTGAAATTGGAACTCAGTATGCTGGTAATGCATTAAGTATTCTATATAATCTCCCAATAAAAAAATTATACCTTGTTGATCCTTATAAAAAATATAATGGTTACAACAGTAAGAAAGATGGTCAATGGGTAAACAGATTTAGACAAGAGGATTTTGATGATATGTATAATATTGCAAAAAATAAGGTAAAACATTTTGCGGACAAAGTAGAATTTGTTGTTGATCTATCTGAAAATGCTATAAATAAAATTGAAGATAATTTAGATTTTGTATATATAGATGGCAATCATAAATATGAATATGTAACAAAAGACTTGGAAAATTATTATCCAAAAGTAAAAAATGGAGGAGTCATAGGCGGACATGATTGGCATGCAGGAATGGATGTTTGGAAGGCGGTAAATGATTTCATCAAAAATCATGATTTAGAAATAAAAGGAAGATCTGAGGATTGGTGGATAGTTAAAAAAGAATGAAAAATATATTAAATTAATTGAAAACAATGTGGTAATATAAATGAGGATAAATTTTGGTGATTTAACAATTGGAAATTTAGCAAAAAAAAAGATTCAATCTGCAATTGACAAAAATTGGGTTACTCAGGGGGAAAACGTTGAAGAATTTGAAAAACTTTTTGCTGATAAATTTGGATATAAACATGCAATAGCAGTTTCATCAGGTACAGATGCATGTATCGCGTCTCTTGGTAGTTTATATGATTTTGGTGCTAAACGTGGTGATGAAATAATTGTTCCATCTTCAACATTTGTAGCAACAGCAAATGCGGTTCTTGCAGCTGGCTTTAATCCTTGTTTTGTTGATATTGAAATTGAATCTATGAATATTAATACTGATCTTATTGAGGGAAAAATAAATGAAAAAACAGCTGCTATTATGCCAGTTCATCTAATGGGTAAACCATGTTATATGGATGAAATAACAGATCTTGCAGCTAAACATGATCTTAAAGTTATTGAGGATTCATGTGAAGCTCATGGGGCAAAATATAAAGATCAATATATTGGTACAATTGGCGATATGGGCTGTTTTAGTTTTTATGTTGCACACCTAGTAATTTGTGGTGAAGGCGGCATGGTTGTCACAGATGATGATAAAATTGCTGATGTTGTAAGATCTGTTAGAACACATGGACGTCCAACAGGTTCAATTTATTTTGATTTTCAGAGGTTTGGTCTTAACCTTCGTATGAATGATTTAACAGCTGCTATCGGTATAGAAGGAATAAATAATTTTGATGAAACATTCAAAAAAAGAAAGCAGAATATGTATGATTTACTGGATATGACAAAAGAACTTAGAGAATACATGTATTTCATCAAAGAGGAAGATCATGATGTTGTTTGCCCTCATGCTTTCCCAATTATACTAAAAAATGAGAAATATGATTGCAGAAAATTATATAATTACTTAGAGAAAAAAAGCATACAATGTAAAACATTATTTGGTAGTCTTCCGACAATGCACAAAGCATTTAAATTTATGGGGTACAAACCAGGTGATTTTCCTGTTGCTGAATATCTTGGAAAAAACGGCCTTCATTTTGGAATACATCAATATCTAACATCTGATGATCTTGAATATATTGCTGATACATTAAATTCATATTTTAAGAAAAACAAAAAAGAGGTTTTAGCTTAAAATGATAAGTCTATGCATTCCTACTTTTAATAGATATAATGATTTGAAAAAATGCTTAGATTCAATACTTGATAAATTTGATAATTACCGCTATGAAGTGATAATTGCTGATGGCGGTAGTACTGATCAGACACTTGATTATATTAAAAATCTTGATCATCCAAATATTAAACTAATTGAACAAGGTAAATTAACAGGTATCACAAAAGCATATAATGAATCATTTAAAATCGCTGAAGGAGATTATATCTATATTGGAAATGATGATACTATATTATTTCCAAAAATATTTATAAAAGCTTGTAAACTAATGGAAGAGGAAGAGCAAATTGGCCTAATTGGCCCAAAGGATCAGGAGACACGCCATGGTAATCTACCTGGTGTCACATTAAAACTTAGGCAATACTGGGCTCTTCTTACTAAGTTTCATATATTTAAAGCATCTGTCCTTAAAAAAATAAATTATTATGATGAGAATCTTAGAAGCTATTATACAGATGATGACTCATGTTTATCTGTTTTAAGCTCAGGTTATACAATTGCTTTTACAAAAGAAGTAGGAATGATTCATAATAGGATACCTGATAGTGATATAAATATTGCCCGTGCGACAAACGAGGATAAGAAAAATGTTCAAAAAGAGCTTAATTATCTTAAAAATAAATGGAGGAAACTTAAAGAAAATTTAGAAGAAAATCTAAAGGGTTCAAATATTAAAAAGAGAAAAAGTCTATATTGTGCACATGTTTGTTCTAAAGCATATCATTCAGACATAATGCAAAAAACGATACCTAAAAGCATCTATGATATATTATTAGATCAATCTGTTATATTTAAAGATAATAGATATGATGGTTTAAAGGATTTTTATTTAGTTCAAAGATATCCAGAAGATGTAATAAAAAGCTTATAAATAAAGGGTAAAAGATAAATAAATTTCCTTGTATATCCAAATGATATTTTATTATCATAATTTCATATAAAACTTGTGTATTGAGGGGAAATAAATGAAGAATGATCCAGAAATTAAAAAACTAGTAGATGAAGAATGCAAAAGACAAAAAGAAACATTGCAACTTATTGCTGCTGAAAACATAACAAAACTTGAAGTCCTCTCACCTCTATCTACAATATTATCTTGTAAAACAGCAGAAGGAACTGTTGGCAGTCGATATCATGCAGGATGTTCTACAGTTGATAAGATTGAAGAAATCGCTGAAGAACGCGCAAAAAAGTTGTTTAAATCAAAAAAAGTATGGCTTCAACCTCATTCAGGTTCTACTGCAAATCAGATTGTAATGTTTACTTTACTTGATAAATATCTTTCTAATCCTAAAAAAGCAAAGATTCTATCTATGTCTCTTGACCAGGGGGGTCATTTGACTCATGGAAGTATCCATAATATCTCAGGGAAACTTTTCACAATTAAATCATATACAGTTAACAGAGAAACATATATGCTTGATTATGATGAAATCCAAAAAACTGCTAAGAAATATAAACCAAATTTAATAATTTGTGGAGCTAGTTCTTATCCAAGAGAGATTGATTTTAAACGTTTTAGTGAAATAGCAGATGAAACAAACGCATTTCTTCTTAGCGATATTGCACATATAATGGGCCTGATTGTTGCAGGTGTTCATCAGGATCCTGTTCCCCATTCAACATTTGTAACGTCAAGTACTTATAAATCAGGTGGCCCTCGAGGGGGTATTATTATCGCTGGTGAGAAATCAAATGAAGAGCAAAGAAAGGATATGACATATGGTGTTTTTCCCGGTGTACAAAGCACTCCTAATTTTGCTGAAATCGCAGCAAAATCATTATTTTTTAAGGAATGTATGACATCTGAGTATAAAAAAACACAGATGCAGATCGTGAAAAATGCAAGAGCTCTTGCATCTGAACTAGAAAAATATGGTTTTGAGATAATAACCGGGGGAACAGATAATCATAAAGTTCTTGTAAATATTAAAAAAACTCATAATATTTCAGGAAAAGAAGCAGATGAAAAACTAGAATTATGTGGGATTAATGTAAATAAAAATATGATTCCATTTGACACTGAAAAACCAACAATTACAAGTGGTATTCGTTTTGGAACAAATACAGTTACAAGGATAGGTATGAAGGAAAAAGAAATGAAAATAATTGCAGCAATGGTCAATGAGATATTAAAAACAAAAATATCTGATGAATATATCAAAGAGAAGAGAAAAGAAGTAAAAAAATTAATGGAAAAATTTGAAGTGCCGATATGAAAACAGTATTTACAAATGGAGTATGGGATATATTCCATTATGGTCATTATAATCTTCTCAGGAGAGCAAAAGATTTCGGCGATTATCTACTAGTTGGTGTTGCTAGTGATGAAAGCTGTGAGAAATACAAAAGAGAGCCTAATCAACCATGGCATGTTAGAGCAAATAGTGTTAAAAACCTAAATTTTGTAAATGAAGTAATTAAAACTGAATGGTCAAGAGATCTAGATGAAAAATTCTATAAAAGATATGATATAAACTATCAGGTACAGGGTGATGGTGGATCTGGTTTTCATACAGCTGAAAAACTTGGCATCTTAAAAATTATTGGTAGGACAAAAGGAGTATCAACTACAAAAATTGAAAACGTACTTGAAAAAAATACTCATAAAGGCCTTGAAGGAGGGTTCATAAATGATATTAAACAATCATTTGCGGATAACAAGCTTTATGTGATTAAACAAGGTCAACGAGAAAAAGGAAGAATATATAATATTGATGCTCCAGCTTGTAGGATCTATAATGAATATGAGTCAATTATGAGTTTTAGAAGTTCTCTTAACAATCCAAAGTATATTGTAAACCCTATTTGTTTTGATGCTGATAGTTATACTATTGTTTTTGAAAGTGCACCAAAGCAAGCTGGTCTTTTATCCCAGAGGCTTCTTGAAAACAGGGTGGATAAAAACCAGATTGTAAAAATTTCAAAGAGTCTTGCTGATATGCATAATTCTACTCTTAATAATACCTACCTTATGGAAAAATTTAATGAAACAGAATGTTTTAAAAAATTCAAAATACAGACTCAATGTTATAATATAAATACAGATGATAAAACAAAAGAAAAAATTAGAGAAATTGTTAATAATTCCCTTAAAATAAAAAAAGTATTATTACATGGGGATGTAGCTCCAAAAAACATTCTTGTATGGGACGATAATTTTCTTTTCATTGATTTTGAAGAAAGTTCATATTCTGATCCAGCGATTGATATAAGCTATTTAATTGCTCATTTCAATCTATATGGTGAGGAATTTTATGATTGTGCAAAAAAAGTTTATGATACATATATGTCTAACATAAAATATTATGATCCAGATTTTGAAGATAGAATTTCAAAATATGTTGGAATCTTTATGTTATCAAGGGTGGATGGCAAGGCAAAGGCTAATTTTATTGATGATGAAAGAAAAGATAAAATAAGAGATATTTCTAAAAAATTAATATTTGGTAAAATTAAAAATACTGATCTACATGACAATTGATTCAGACAAGGTTAAATCATTTTGGATGCGCAGAGGTAAGAAAACCAAAGATATTGATCCTAGTATTACAAATTTTGAAGATAATAAAGATCTAAAGATTCTTAAAAACAATTTAGAGGAAAATAAAATCTTTGATTATCTAGAATTAAAAAAGGATTATAGAGTTTTAGACCTTGGATGTGGATGGGGTAACTGGGCATTTAAATTTGCAGATAAAGTAAAAGAAATATATGCAGTTGATTTTTGTAGTGATTTAATAAAAGCTGGTAAAAAAGAATGTGAAAAAAGAAAAGTTAATAACATAAATTTTTTTGTCTCTTCTGTTCAAGATTTTAAGACAGATCAAAAATTTGATATAATTTTTTTATCAGGTATAGTGCAATATATTAATGATTTTGAATTTGAAAAACTACTTGATAATATTTCAAATATTTCAAAGAATGGTACAAAAATAGTTTTAAGAGAACCAACTGGTATTATCGGTAGATATGAAGTTAATAATAAATATTCAGAAGCTTTAAAGGACTATTACAGTGCAACATATAGGACAAGAGAAGAATTCATAGATGCCTTTGAAAAAAAAGGCTTTAAACTAATAAAAGATGATGACATGTATCCCGAGGGTTCACCATTAAACAAATGGCCAGAAACCAGATTAAGGATATATAGTTTTATTGATAAAAATTAAGAATAAAATTTTTTCAAATTTTTAAACAAACTATAAATACTGTAAAATTTATATTTTATTTTGTCTATAGAGGGGTAATCTGGAGATGCAAATACAAAATGATAGAGCGTTAGTAAGAGATAGAAATATTAGAAACAAATCTTGTTTTGATGATAATAATTTAGAATTATTAGATCATAATAAACAAAAAATTAACTATAATTTTAAATGGAATTTTGAAAATTATGATATGTTATCCAAATTAAAATTAATTGATCAATCATCTATTGATATGAATTCCATTCAAAAATTTTGGAATAGGCGGGCAAAAAATGAAAAAATTGATGTAAGTACTTGTAATTTCGAAAAAGATGATTATTTAAAAAAATTAAAAATGGATATTGAAGAAAAAAAAATCTATGATTATCTAGAATTAAAAAAGGATTATAGAGTTTTAGACCTTGGATGTGGATGGGGTAACTGGGCTTTTAAACTATCTGATAAAGTAAAAGAAATATATGCAGTTGATTTCGTAAAAGAGTTTATTGATGAGGGAATTCAGATTTCACTAAAAAGAAATGTTAGAAATATTAGATTCTTTGTATCATCTGTTCAAAATTATAATACATATGAAAAATTTGATATTGTTTTTTGTTCAGGCATAATGGCATATCTCAATGATATTATTTTTGAAAAGGTATTATCAAATATCTGTAAATATGCTAAAGATGAATCTCAGGTTCTTGTTAGAGAGCCAACAGGAATTATTGGCAGATATGAAGTTAATAATAAATATTCAGAAGCTTTAAAGGACTATTACAGTGCAACATATAGGACAAGAGAAGAATTCATAGATGCCTTTGAAAAAAAAGGCTTTAAACTAATAAAAGATGATGACA
>Ga0272441_10000538_pt1 | contig 86428 bp, 93 predicted proteins | sample SSMProp6N_FD_193582 | JGI IMG/M metagenome (GOLD analysis project Ga0272441, IMG submission 193582) | Marine sediment archaeal communities from Little Sippewissett salt marsh, Falmouth, MA, United States - SSM-Prop-6N | ecosystem: Environmental > Aquatic > Marine > Wetlands > Sediment ... | reverse complement strand
TAGATCGAAACTCATAGGGGAGGGGGGGGGTAGGAGCGTTCCAGCCGTAACCAGTCTTCTATCAGCTAGAGAAGCCCTAAAACCGCTTTGTTTGGATATCAATCTATGCAAAATCGTACACAATACCCGGGTAATCAGTGCAATAAAAAGAATAAAAGAAGCTAGAATACGGTCTCCTTTATCTCGATATCCCGCTTCCCATGCTCCTTGAATACCTTATCAACGAACCTGTGATCAGCGCCAAGCCGCTCCATAGGTATCACGCCTTTCATCTTGATCCCGCCATCAACCAGAATCCCAGCAACAATCGAAGCAGTATAAGCAGTGGTCCTAGCCATCGCCGAAACACCAGACTCATGATCATGATACTCCAAGACATGATACCTGAAACCCTTCTTCTCACCAGCCTTAACACCCGAGACCTCAATCATCATAGCCAACAAGTCTCCAACATCAGGCATAGTAAGACTCTTCTCAAAAATCCTAGCCGAGACCAGTTTAGGCATCACCTCAGCCCCAAGAACAGTCACAGGCTCCTCACCAAAGAACCCCAGCTCCCGTAAGAGCTTCACCTTCTCAACATGACCCGGATACCTGAGAGTCTTCTCGTACAGGTTCTTAGTCTCTGGGAAAGACTGTACTAGGGTCCTGAGCCCATCCGTGTAAAACGATTCAAGGGTACCCACCCCCGGGAACTCAATATTCTCAAGCCCACTTAAAGCTGGCACCTGTGTCATTTTCCCATCCTTGATGATTGATACATCCCTGATGTACTCATCGATAAGACCATCCGCACTCCAAGTAACAGTATACCCCAGTGGCGGAACCTCCTTCTCAGGTATCCCACCCACCATGATCTTCGCCTCCTCAACCCGATCAAGCTTCGATGAACCATACCCCACCAGCATATTACTGAGCCCCGGCGCCACACCACAATCAGGCACTATGGTTACCCCTGCTTTTTTCGCCGTTTCACTCAACGCAGTAGGGTCCTCTGGGGTGAATGATACATCTACCATGTTTTTCCTCGAATCAACCACAGCTTTCAAAGCGTCGAACCCATAGTCTCCGGGAAGTGCGCCTAGAACAAGATCATATTCTTTCAAGGTCTTGACCATGGAGCCGTGATCTGATGTATCAAACCTTACAGATTCTGCGTTTATCGCGTCAGCCGCTTTTTTGGCTCGACTGATATCTATATCGCTCAGGGTGATTTCTGCACCCCGTTTAGAGAAGTCCAGCCCCATCACTGATCCTATCTTGCCGGAGCCGAGAACAATTACCTTCAATTTAACACCGGATAATACTGGGATTGATTCATTACAATAGTTTTACGCACAAATAATGATATACAGAAAATATAGAAAAATAAAAAATGGGTTTAGTTTTGCATACCAGGAGGATTGTATCCCAGTACCTCAGGGTACCAGATAACCTCACCAATACCGCTCTGATAGACGCCATAGCAGACATTGTCAACTTCGCCTTCTGCGTTCTCACCATAGCCCCAGATTAGGTAATCTGAGCCATACCTGTCTCCATCATCGTTTAGGCGGCACCATCCGCTTGCTCCCCAGTAATTGTACGCAATGTCATCGATTACTGGTACAACATCTGTTGCTTCAATACTCTGTGTCTCAAGGACAGCAGTCGCTATGATCCAGCTGATATCGTATGTAGTAGTTACATAGTATCCTGGCTGTTGTCCTACGATTGAACGGTATCTTGCATCGAGATCATTGTACTTGTCGGATTCCCCTGGAGATGCGTTTGTGCTGAATATTTTCAGGTGGTTTGCTGGCTCTGTTGCGTCGTCAATCATCTGCTGGACGAGACTTGTGCTGTCACAGCCGAACCATTTCACACTATAAACATTAGGGAAATCAGGTGCCTGAGTTACCATTGTAACAGATCCACTTGTTGCTACCAAGATAACACCCACGTGCTCTTGACCGTATTCTGCAATAGCGTCTTCCGCTATTCCATCAGCGATCTCTAAGTAGTTACTGAACTCAGTGGACTCTACAGCATACCTGATTTTCTCAAGTACAACGCCTCCCCTACTCTCATATTCTGTCGCGAAGATATTGTACACTCCGTCACCATATGCATCAGCGGTCTGCATAATAATCACGGCTTCAATACCGTAACTAGTCAGCATCTCTGCCATTGCAGGTGCCTGAAGTGTATCAATTGGACAGAGCCTGAAGAGATTATCTTCTCCTAGGGCTAAGAGAGGGCTTGTACTGCTAGGACTGAAAAGGAGCATATCATTCTGGTTAACATAGCTCAATGCTGCTTGAGCCATACTACTCCATCTGCCACCAATAACAAGGTTCACATCCATTGATTTGAAACCCTGTACCTTTTCAAGGTGAGTGGCTGCCTGCCCACTGCTCTCATCTACTAATGCTTTGAAAGAGACATCATAGCCAAGTTGCTCGGCCATTGAGTTAATGTCTTCCATGATTATTTCTTCAGCTAGTGGGACTCCTGTTTCTAGTTCTGCGGTGGTTGCGTATAGGTCACCATATTTTATAGTTAAACCTTCGAGTGGAGCTTGTGTTACTGTTACAATCTCTACATCGCCGTCTCCTGTGTTATCTGGAGCAAGTACGTAGCCTACTCCGCTACCAACGATAATTCCTGCTATGAGGACTATTACTATTAGTTGTTTTTGTTCCATTTGATTCCCTCTTGAATCTGTTTGGGAACCGCATTGTAGTATATATGCATTTTATTTTTATTATAAGTATTAATATTAGTGTTTATACTACGACTCAAATAAATACCATCATAAAATAATATATATTAAAAATCTTCAAAAACCCGTAATACCACAATAATATCCCACAAAAACCAACGTAACGATACTACCATCATACTAAATTTGCATAACAAAACTGGGCTACGACTTCCTAAATGGGATTCCTTTCTCACCATCCAATGACAGAAACCCCACTGACTATACTTACTCAAAGGAAACTGGATGCGCCGGCTTCTCATTAATCACCAGCTTGAACACATCTGGTCTCGCATAGTGACCCACCACATCAAAATCCAGCTTACCCCGAGCAACCTCTCCCAAATCCAAGTCAGCGTAGAGAATGCCTTCTTCATCATAGAGAGGACCAGTTAAAACTTCTCCTAAGGGTGATATGATGGTGCTCCCACCTCGACATAGTAAATCAGGCTGACCCTCAAGCTCCTCGATCCCAACAAGATCCTTTGGATACATATCTTTGGTCACAAACTGGTTGCAACCCAGAACGAAGCAGCGTCCCTCACATGCGATGTGACGAAGGGTAGCGTGCCAAGTATCCCGTTGATCGGCTGTAGGCGCTAAGTATAATTCAACGCCTTTTCCGTACATGGCCATTCGAGCTAGTGGCATATAGTTTTCCCAGCAGATCAATCCACCAATCTTACCTAGTTTAGTTGGAATAACCGTCAGGGTGCTGCCATCGCCTTCTCCCCATATGAGTCTTTCACCGGCTGTTGGTTTCAGCTTACGATGTTTTCCTAAGAGTTTGCCATCGGGGCCAAAGTATAGGATGGTACAGTAGAGTGTTCCCTGGCTGTAATCGCTGTCTTTCTCTATAACGCCCATGGCGAGAAATACGTTGTTCTCTTTGGCTGCCTCGCCCAAGGTGTCCGTATCTCTGCTGGGCACCTTGATACAGTTATCCCAGTACCTTTCCCATGTATACCTTCCCTCGGGGGTCCTGTTCCCTACGACGGTTCCAAAGGTCAATCCTCGGGGGTATGCTGGTATAAATGCCTCTGGGAAGAGAACCAGCTCGGCTCCTTTATTTGATGCTTCCTCGATGAGTTTGATTGCCTTGGTGATGGACTTTTCTCTGTTAAATAACACTGGGGCTGCCTGTACAACTGCAACTTTAACGATTTTTGACATGGCATGAAAGAGTGTATTGGATAAAAATAGTTTGCTCCTATGGGAATGGTGGACGAGGATAGATACATTATCTCGTTCACATTTTGCGTTGTTATTTTCGTATAGGAACAGGATTTGAAGCCCACCTCCCGCACCAAGGGGGTTTTAGGATCTGTCGGTTGTGGTTCGATCCCTTTTTTTGTGTATACGATTTTGTATACCAGTATGTGTTACTCTACCAGTTTTTTGCATAGATCAGGATCGAAACTGGGGCGTTCTGGGGCTGGTTTCGCTATAATATGCGGTAAAAGGGGTTTGATTGGGGTACCCCCCCTCCCCCCCCTTTAGTTGAGGTAGATTTGACCGCCCCAGGGAAGTGATGAGAAGCGTATGGGTTCGATGGGGTCTTTTAGTTGCACGCGCATCGTGTAATTTAGCTCGCTTAAATCTTCACATGTAAATCTCTGTTGTTTGGATCTCGCATGGTGAAGTGAGGATAAATAATCAAGTGGAATGTTGTGGTGGACGAGGGGGGATTTGAACCCCCGACCTCCTGGTTGCAAACCAGGCATTCATACCCCTGAACTACTCGCCCAGTACTCCCTTTCAATACGAGCCTAGTTAAAAAAGTTTCACTGATCAAATACAATATAAATCATCACACAGGATACCCTGCTATGCCTTACACTGCCGTGGTCTTCGACCTCGACGGAACCCTAGTAGAAAGCCACATAGACTACGAGAAGATGGGAACCAAAATCAAGGAACTTCTAATGGAGATGGGTATGACGACCCATATTGAGAATCGACGCAAAGCATATATGGTTACCAGACAAGGCGAAAAAAGCCTACTAGAATACGGGCTACCAAAGGAAAACCTAGAAATCACACTCACAAGACTCGATCAACTAATGAACAACATAGAACTAGATGCACTACCTACTATGCTCCTCAAGCCTAACGTGATTGAGACTCTCACTGAGCTGCAAGAAGCTGATTACAAACTGGGTATCGCCACTAGGAGCCACGGAGAATACGCAGTACAGGCACTCAAGAAATTCAGTCTCACCGACTACTTCCATGGGGTAATAGGGAGAGACGAGACCCCATACCCTAAGCCAGACCCACGGCATCTTCTTTCAACCATTGAACTCATCAAAGCTAAACCAGAAGAAACACTATACATAGGAGACACTACAACCGACCTCACCACATCCCTTGCGGCAAATGTTGATTTCATTGGGTACTGGAGAGATGATGCATGGGCTCAGAGACTCATGGATGGTGGCTGTAAAAAGATAATAAAAGACCTGTATGACTTAGTTAAGTTAGCTCGACTCTAGTCTCTGTAGCGCCTCAGGAAACTTGTTAATATCACGGATAACCGCGCTACAATCCTGATAATGGTCCTGCTGGTTATCATAGATATCAACTAGAACCGTCTGCATACCAGCCAGATTACCGCCGACAACATCAGCGCTATATGTATCCCCCACCATGACACAGTTCTCAGCCACTGAGCTTGTTTCTTTCATGGCTGTCTCAAAGAGCAGTCCAGCAGGTTTCATGTATCCAAGTTCATGGCTCACCACTAGTGAATCAAAGATATCATTAAACCTCAACTTAGCAAAAACCTCCCTGCATGTAGGACCATCCATATAATTGGTAATAACCCCCAGCTTGTACTCCTTCTTCAAATCATCAAGCATCTTTGGGACCCCCGGGAAAAACTCCGTCTGTTCAGGCCATTTTTTCAAATAATAACCCCATGCCCCATACGAGTGCTTTACAGCATCCGCAATCTCTAGCTCATTGAAGGTATCCTCTATCCTTTGACGGTAATCAGGTTCCCTGTGACCAGCTTCCTTTGCTTTCCTCTCCTGAGCCCTAGCAATCGGCACATACGCCTCGATCATAAGATCATATGGGATATCGACTCCCTGCTCAGAGAGATATCTGTGGAAAATCTCAGTGCTGCTCCCCCGCCTCATCAAGTTAGGAGCCTGCACCAATGTATTCCAGTTATCGAAATATATGGTATCGATCAATTATCTCGCCTGTTTAGAGGCGACTCGTGGACCGATGAGCATCCAGATCCAGTCAACGAACTCCCTGAGGTTCTTTGTCTGCACATAGACTTCACCTGGTCCCTCGATGTAAGTCACAAGCCCCTCACCGCTAAACAAGGTATCTTTCCATGTACCGAACTTTCTTACCTCATACTCACAGGTATCGCTGAAGGCAGCCAAGTGGAAGTTATCCACCACCAGTTGCTCACCCGGAGCCAACTCATGTTTATCAATAGCTCCGAAACTGTTGATGAACAAGTCACCCATACCGGTTGATTTTATCATGAATAAACCCTGACCGAATAAACCTCGGCTGAATCCTTCCCACCTTACATCCAAGTCAATATTATGAGTCGATGCAAGATAAGCTGATTTCTGGATTATGTAACCCTTCTGAGGCGACACCTCTAACCTCAATACATCCCCAATAGGAGCAGCTACAAGAGCTACCTTACCTGGTTCATCCGCGGCAACGAAATCCGTGACAAACAAGCTCTGACCACCGAAAATACTGGTCTTGAGGCTTCCAAGGATGCTTTTCTCTCGGGTTCTGGTTCTTACATCGATAGTTGGGCTCATATAGGTGAGGGCGCCGGATTCCCCGGTTATCTGCTCACCCTTCTCTAGTTCAACTTCAAGCATGCTATAACTTGGCTGATATTTTATTTCATACTTCAAATAAGGTCACTAACCATTCTAGACACCATATCAAATAATAAATCCAGTGATGAAACGACTTTGAAGAGCTATTTCATAGCCAATTGATAAGCATCAATCGCCGAGATAACTGCCATTACCACACCAAACCCCATAATCTGATCCTGTGTCAACACATAGGAGAGAACTGCGCCCATAAGGAGGGTACCTCCGAAGAAAGCTACTGCCCTCCTACGAGCCCCCAGATAAAACTGGCCTAATCCCGTGATTAAGAAGCTCAATACTACAGCTATCCAGACATTCTTCTTTGACTCAGTCTTTTTTGGCATCATCCCGGGGAGAGTCGGTTGAGGAGTATTACATGCTGGGCAATATCTATCATAATAGGGGATCATTGCCCCACATTGATGACAATATTTTGATTTTTCCTCTGTCATTACAGAAAGTCTTCATCCTTCTTGGTTAAATAATGATAGAGCTCAACGAGGAGCCTGTAGGCGAAATAGATGCTTGGTATTATACCTACTACATATGCAATTAACTGGATTGTGCTAGTCTGCTCGCTCATTCTCTAATCACACCAAAAATGGTAAGGCACCTTAAAGGGATTTTGCATATTTTAGAAAGGTACCTCTTGGTAGGGATTACTGCATGGTGGACCATCGGTGTACATGAATAGCTTTTTCTCAGGCACCATAAACACAGAAGATACGGTTTCTTCCCAGTGATCCTCGTCGTTATCTGGGTTTGGGTGGTGACAGATGCTAGTAGGATAATCAAAGTGGTCGCAGAGTATCTCTTTGAAGCTCTCAAAGCTATGTACTTTTGAAGATGCCAGATTCTCGCTTGCTGTGATATACCTGTTGATGCTGCTGGTCTCGCTCAATACGAAATTGTCTTTCACTTTGAACGCTCTATCCCCGAGAAAGTGATTGGTATGCGCTAATACGCCCTCCTCTGGGTTGATTATGGATATATCAGTGGGGTGAGCCTCAAGATCAACCATCACGCCTTCTCCCGCCAGCATCACATTATACGAGAGGCTTCGTTTAGCATTCAGTAACGCCTTGGCTGCCTCACTAAACCTTGGACTATCAAGCATCTTTCTACAGACAAGGAAAAAAGGCACAGATTCACCAAGTCGATCCAAACCCGAGACCATGGCGTTAATCACTATACCTATCCCATTACTGTTGAGCCCCTTGTGCCCAATGATACCCGCCTCAGTATGCATCAAAACACTTGGACCATCATCCACATGAGCCTTCAAAACAATACAAGAACCATTCAAACTAACACGATAATCCCAGTTCTGAGCGAGTAAAGTGTCTCCTGTTTCTGAGCGTCTCGGGAGGGCGCCAATACATGTGCATCCCCCCATTAACTGGGCTGGGCTCGCCCATGCAAGCTCATAGCGTCCATTCATGGAGACAATTGCCTCAAGATCGGAGTCAACTGCATCAGCTATGCCCCGTATCTCCTCCACTAGCCCAGCATCGTACTCTTTGCATACCTTGATGACCGAATCAGCTCGATCATAGACCTCCTGCTTGGACATCTTGAGGTTCCTTTTCCACCAGCCAAAATAATAATCGATATTATATTTCACCAGTTCTCGGGCTTGTTCTCCATGCTGGTATCCGCACTCATACCTTGAGCCAGATACCGATATGACAGGGGTAGGTTTTTTCATGGATATGGCTGTGCTTTTCACCCCAATAAGATTTGAGTCAGTCATCATCCAGCATGACGATACTGAACTCAGCGTAGACAGGGAAATGATCCGAGACATCCTCAGTGAAAGACTGGTTCAACCCGTATACTTGATCAAAATAATAGACATCAGTGCTATCCGCAATGTACTCTCGACTAAAAGTATAGTCTGTCATCACTACCCTATCATATGTCCAGTCTGTCTTGGTCATGGTATCAATATCATTACCCACGACCCAGACATACTCAGAACCCATCAAGGGATTATCCATTGACTCCTCATTAAAATAAGAGCCATCCGCGTTAAAGTCACCCAGAGCGATAATATCCCGTTCATCCCCCATCCCAGTAACCAGATCAACAACAACAGTTAAATTACCGATCTCATGATACGCATCATCAGGCTTCGTATGAATCCCTATGAGAGTAAAATCGAACTCACCCGAAATAAAACTCGCCACATATGGCTCACGCTCAAAGACATCATCCACATCATCAAACACAAAAGCAGAATCAGCCAAATATTCAACAGTCTCAGTATTATAGAAGTAAGCATAAGCTTCCTTACTGGTAGTTCGACCAAGCCGTTCGCTTCTTATGAAAGCATAATCAGGACCTTCTAAAGCGTTGATGGCTTCAAGGAAAATAGGCGCAGTAGTCTCGCTGCTATCTCGTATCTCTTGGACTAGTACAACATCAAACTTACGGACTATCTGCGCTAATACATTCATCACTTCTGTTTTTTCGCGTTTGGTTCGTCCAAAGACTTGGATATTGAATGCAGCTACCTTGATCTTCTCTACATCGGGAACAACAGGAGTCTCGGGTTCATCCTGAGCCAGAAAAGGGTCCAGTAAGCCACTATCATAAGCAAAGTAAGCAGAAGCCAGTAAAATAACCAAGATAACAGAAGCAGTAGAGTTCTTCTTCATACCAGAAAATAGTATTGAGCCGAGTTAAGGCTATTTCTTCTCCATCTGATCCAGCTCAAGCTTCCTGAAGATGCTCCTGAGCTGACGCCTCATCTGGGTACGCTCAGTGCTCAAACCAAGATAATCAGCAAAATCCTGAGTCGTCCTAACAATACTGGTCCTGCCGCTCTTCTCACGCTTAATCAACCCCATCTCATCCAGCAGGTTCAAGTGCCTGTAAGCTTGGCTCCCACGGGCATCAGCGATATCCTTCTGCTCAACAGGCTGATGATACGCGATATAACTAAGGGTTCTCAATGTGCCCTCACTGAGCAGCGGCTTCAAGCTATACCTGCTAGCAGGTTTAGTGAAATCAGAACGCAGCTGTAATACGACCCTGTCTTGGGGGAGTTTCACTATCTCCAACGCGCTGTCATCCTCATAATAGACCTGTTGAAGCATGGTAACAAGCCGATCAGCCTCTATCTCGTTCTCAAGACGGAGCCTTGAGACTATATCAACGAGATCCATGGGTCTGCTCGCGGCATAGAGTATTGCCTCAAGCTCGGCTAGTTTATCGCTCTCAGATATAATGCTCCCCACTTCTTGATGATGTTCTTTTAATTTAAGAGGTTACTGGATGCCCTCAGCGATATCATTCCTGTAGTGAAGCCTTCCAGTGATCTTATCCACATCCCTATATACCATCTTTCTAGCATCTGGAACCGTATCTCCCTTGCCTAGTAATGCTATGGCTCGGCTTGTCGTGGTCTTGACGACCCCATTATCATCGTAAACAGATGCATAGTAGAGTTCGCTGCCTATGCCCTCACCTACACTGATAGGTTCGTCCTTGACAGGAGCTGTCGGGTAGCCTTCTGGGGTCAGGTAAACACAGACTGTTGCTTTTTTCTCGAAGCCAAAGCTAGGTAACCTACCATCGATTATCCCATAACCCACCTCGGTGAGGGGTTTCTCCAACAAACTAAGCACGTTTATAGCCTCAGGGTCTCCGAACCTGCAGTTATACTCGATAAGATAGGTATCATCCTTGGTCACCATGAAGCCCCCATAGAGAACACCTTTGAAGGCTCCGTCTGTTTTCCTCATGGCGTCGATGGTCTCACGCATGATCCTTTTTCCCTTCTCAATAGCCTCCTCGGCTAGATCAGGCATATTATGGTTCGCACAGCTGAAGCTCCCCATACTACCTGTGTTTGGTCCCTCATCGTTATCGTATGCGCGTTTGAAGTCTCGGACAAGGGGCATGAATTTCAAGTTCTTACCATCGCTGAAAGCCTGTAATGTGAATTCCTTGCCGATGAGCTTCTCCTCCATAACCACCAAGCCATCATCACGTATCCTGCCTGAGGCGTATTCCTCAACCTCAGCCCGATTCATGAGGTGCTGACCAGTAACCTTGACCCCTTTTCCCCCGGTCAAGACATCGGGTTTCACCGCCACCTCACTGTGAATATCCAGAAACTCTTTGACCTCATCAAGGCTCGTGCAGATACTGTAATCAGGATTCCCAGCAATATTATTCTCTGTGAGAACCCTGCGTGCATATGCTTTACTCCATTCCAGCCTTGCTGTCGCTTTAACGGGTCCAACAGTTGGTATGCCTTTCTCTTCAAGATAATCTACCACTCCCGCTGCAAGGGGTGATTCTGGACCGATAAAGGCGATATCAATATCCTCATATTTAGCGTAATTCTCCAGCTTGTTTAGGTCCATTATATCGACTTGTTTACTGAGGGCGGCTATGCCGGGGTTCAGCTTCGCCATAGCCGCTACAAGCTCAACTGGTTCCTCTGCAATCTTCTTGGCTATTGCGTGCTCGCGTGCTCCGTTTCCTACCACGAGTACTTTCATGGGATTATTCACTGTGTTTGAGGATTTAAGAGACTCCCTGAGGAATGTGGTTATATGGTTTTGAATCTAATAGACAGTAGGTGCAGTTATGCGTGTATTAATGATCGATGATCTAGGAAGCTTCAAGATGATAGCCAGACCAGAGCTATCACCGGGAGCAGACAAGATACTCTATCTAGTGACGATTCCTGATGATGAGGAGTACCGGACCACTCTCAATATCATTGATAGAAAGACGGAAGAAAATCTGTGGAGCCTCACTGATGGTGATCCCACCAACCCTGACTGGGCGCCCTACGGGGACAAGATATTATTTACCAGTCGGAAAGGGATGGAGAAAGACGAAAAAGGAATAGGGCTCTGGGTAGCCAAGATAGGCGAAGAACCCATGTTATTAGCAAAGTTCTCTGGCGGAGTATCCCAGCCTCGTTGGAGCCATGACGGGGAGTCTATCTTGTTTGTCTCTGGTGTGGGTGAGGATGATCCTGATGTCAAGGTGATTAATGATATCCCAATATGGTTCAACGGTGAGGGCTGGACATACTATAAGACCAAGCACCTGCACATGTATCAAGTCTCAACAGGCGAGGTATCAGTTGTCTCTGATGGCGATATGGATATCCAATGTTATGCAATAGGCTATGACGGCACAAAGATCGCCTACTGCCAATCAGCTAACAAGCTCCGCCCCGGAGAATCAGACCTCATCATCTATGATACAAGATCAGGTGAGAAGGACAGGATTCTAAGTGGTTACATGATCAGTTCACTTCTATGGAGCCCAGATGACACCAAGATCGCCTTCATGGGGCATGATGGCAGCAGAGGCTATCCTACTCATGTTGGTGTACATCTAGTGGATGTTGATGGTGGTCCAGTACGCAACCTAACTGGTAAACTGGATCGAGGGTCAAGCAGACGCCATTACTATGATATTAGAAGCATGAACGCAGGAAACCCAGAACCCATCTGGGACGGTGAGCACATCTATTTCCCAGTCTCAGACAGCGATAGATACGAGTTGCACCGGGTAGACCCAGAGACCGAGACTATTACTGCTGTATTGAAGGGTCAGTATAGTATCGAGGAGTTCTCAGTGAAGGATGGTTTTTTGGCTTATACCCGTGTTAATGTGGATAAACCCGCCGAACTATGGGTAATGGATGGCTCAGAGCGACAGGTATCACATCTTAACAAGACGGTCATAGAGAAAGTTCAACTTCAACCAGCGGAGAGGTTTAGCTTTACACAGAAAGACGGTGCAATGGTTGAGGGCTGGATACTGAAGCCCACTGGATGGGTTAAGGGGGAAAACTATCCGGCGGTACTCGATATCCACGGAGGTCCCAAAAGCAAATTCGGTGATAGCATGATGTACGAGCATCAACTGTATGCCTCCAATGGTTACGCTGCACTCTATCTGAATATTCGAGGCAGCGGAGGTTACAGCCAAGAATTCGGAGATATACGCGGTGAATGGGGAATATGGGACTATGAGGATCTAATCGCTGGAGTAAAACATGCCTTGGAGCTATACCCTTGGATAGACAAGGAAAGATTGGGTATAACTGGTCTCAGCTATGGTGGCTTCATGACCAACTGGGTAATCACCCACAGTGATATGTTCAAGGCCGCCATCAGCCAGAACAGCATTAGCAGCTGGACAGCTTTCTTCGGAACCAGCGACATCGGTTTTCACTTCACCCCAGAACAGATCGGTGGAAACCCTTGGAGCAACTTGGACACATACATCGATAAGAGTCCTATAACGTACGCTAACAGGGTGGATACGCCTGTGCTCTTCGTTCATAGTTGGAATGATTACAGGTGCTGGATCGACCAGAGTATCGAGTTCTACACTGCATTGAAATATCTTGGGAAAGAAACAGAGCTAGCTATGTTTATGGAGGGTCCACATACTTTCCGTTCTGTGTCGAGGCTTAGTTTGAGAAAAAGAAGATTCCAGTTGATGTTGGACTGGTTCGACAAGTACCTTAAATAACCCATATTTTGAATACTGTTAAATCAAAACTTATCCGATATTCTCTGATCACAATGAGTTATGGATGTCAGAGCATGGTTAACCCCCTCAAACGGGTTCTGGTAAAACGCCCAGACAAGGGATTCGCCGTGGAAGATTATGAGAAATGGCATTACACTGCACCGCTCGATCTAACTGAGGCGCAACGAGAACATGATGCATTCTCCGAGATTATGCGTAGTGAAGGAGTTGAGGTTCTTTATCACCCTGAGCATCAGCCTAACCACGCTGACTCCATATTCACATATGATCCAGCGATAATCACAGATGAGGGCGCCATCATATTCCAAATGGGTAAACACCTCAGAAAGGGCGAGGAGAAACCCATGGAGCGCCGACTAAAAGAGTTAGACATACCTATCCACTATAAGATACAGGGAGAAGCCACAGTTGAGGGCGGCGATACCCTCTGGCTTGACGAGGAAACTCTAGCACTTGGTCAAGGATTCAGAACCAACAAGGCTGGGCTAGACCAGATGAAGAATGCGCTAAAACCATTAGGGGTCAAGGTGATACCCGTTGACCTACCCTATTTCTATGGACCAGAAGCATGTCTCCACTTGATGAGCCTCATAAGCTACGCAGACCATGACCTAGCAGTAATCTACAGCCCACTATTTCCTGTTCCCTTCTGGAAACTCCTCAAGGAACGCGGAGTTGAAATGATTGATGTCTCTGAGGAGGAGTTCAACAAGATGGGCACCAACATCCTTGCCTTGAGCCCAAGAAACATAATGATACTGGACTGCGTACCAGAGACTAAGTCAAGGCTTGAAGAGGCGGGCTGCAAGGTCCGCACATACAAGGGAGTAGAGATCAGCCTCAAGACAGAGGGCGGTCCAACCTGTATTACCCGTCCAATACTGAGGGTTAGGTAATGAACAAGGTAGAGCAGAATGTACTGGATAGGATCAACTTTGATGAGATGCTGGAATACCTCTGCGAGTTAATCGAGGTACCCAGTATAACTGGTGACGAGAAAAAGGCGCAAGAAAACATAGCAGCCAAACTAGCTTCAATTGGAATGAAGGTAGATAAATGGGACATAGACCTTGAAGAGTTAGCCAAACACCCTGATTACAGTTCAGAAGGTGTTAGGAAGAACGCAGTAGGCGTTGTAGGAGTGCTGGGTGAGGAAAGTGGTGGTAAATCACTGATTCTAAACGGGCATATTGATGTAGTCCCTCCGGGTGATGAGTCTAACTGGGATAACCCTCCATGGAAAGCCACCATCGTTGATGGGAAAGTCATGGGGCGAGGTTCAGTGGATATGAAAGGCGGATTAACCTGCGGCATCTATGCCATCAAAGCAATACAAGACGCCGGGATCAAACTCAAAGGCAAAGTAATACTAGAAAGCGTCATAGGAGAAGAAGATGGAGGCATAGGAGCCTTAGCGACGACTCTGAGAGGATACACTGCTGATGGAGCAGTTATCATGGAACCAACGGAGCTTAAACTCTCACCAGCACAGGCGGGAGCCCTCAACTTTAAGATCCAAATCAACGGGTTATCAGCACACGCTTGTGTCCGCGAGGAAGGAGTAAGCGCCTTAGAGAAATTCATACCTCTCTACCATGCATTGATGAAGTTGGAGAAGCGGAGAAACAAGAGAGTCACTGATCCACTTTACAAGAACTTCAAGCTACCAATACCGCTCAACATGGGCAAGGTACAGACGGGAAACTGGCCATCATCAGTACCCGAAAACTTGCTACTGGAAGGAAGATACGGAGTAGCGGTAGATGAGGATATTACTTCAGCAAAACAAGAGTTCACTGATACTTTGAACAGTGTGGTTGAGGCTGATCCTTGGCTTAAGGAGCATCCCATTGAGATGGAGTGGCGTGGAGGTCAGTTCAAACCTGCAAATATTCCTGTATCAGATCCAGTTGTACAGACAGTCAAGGAAGCATACGTTGATACTGTAGGTGATGAGCCTATCCTTGAAGGCGTTACTTACGGTTCTGATATGAGACATCTTGTGAATGTGGGCAAGACGCCTACTCTGCTGTTTGGCCCTGGCGATGTAAGGAACTGTCATACACCGAATGAGGCTGTTCCCATCTCGGAGCTAGAAACTACAGTCAAGGTGCTTGCTTTAACTATTCTACGTTTCTGCGGATACTAACCTCATTTATATAAAAACCGTATACTCTCTGGTATGCCTATTAAGGGAACCTACTGTCTCTGCATAGAGAACAATAATAGTCAAACCATACAGGTTGGTGCCTTGGGAGAGATAGACTTCTCAGAGGGCAAATACATCTATGTGGGCTCAGCCCTAAACAGCTTAATACCAAGACTTGAACGCCACCTCAAGACCAGTCGAGGAGAACACCACGTAACCCACTGGCACATCGATTATTTCCTCAGAGAGAACCCTGTCTCAATAATATCCATCTACACAATCGAGACCGCTGAGCACCTAGAATGTGATATCGCTGAAAATGTATCAAAACACGGAGAGTCTATCCCACATTTTGGATGTAGTGACTGCCGATGTAATAGCCATTTATTCAAGGTTGATGGATTCAAGTTCATTGAAAAAATTGGTTTAAAAAAGTGGTTTTAGAGGCTCTCCTCGACCTCTTGAATCAATGGGATAGCTAACTCGCTGATGGTTACCCCTTTACACCACGGCATCAATGCTGCTGCCTGTATCTCTTTCTTAGAGATTCCCGCCTTGAACGCTTCCCCTACAAAGTGACGCAAAGCAACAGGATCACGTGTCGTACTATAGATGGCTATCCTGAGCAGGAACACTGTCTTCTGGTCAAGAACTCCATCGATGTTTACAGCTTCCGCCATCTTCATCCATGCCTCGGCTACCCCGGGGGTCTCGTTGCTAAAAATCTCCCAAACATTTTTTCTCGGCATTTTAACCAAACTGTATGGTAATCTATATACATTTAATGCTTGACCCATGATTTAATTTATAAGAGATAACCATACACAGGACAGGTAGCCCAAGGGGGAGCAAAGCATAGGGAATAAATTCATCAAAGACATCGACGCCGTCATCAAGAAATTCGAGGACGAGCTCTCCGAAAAAGAATATCAGAAGATAATCCGACTTCGCGAGGACCTAATCGAGAAACATAACCGGCGGGAAGTAAAGATCAATCACAGCGTTATGGAAATAATCTGCGCCAAACACCTGATAAAAAACGGCTTCGATGTGGACATTGAACATGAATTAACCAACCTTAGCACAGACATCTACGCCAAGAAAGGATACGGCAGTCTAATAATCGAGGTCGAGACAGGGTTTGTACCCCCAGACCACGCACTTGACCCAATGGGTTACCTGAAAGGCAGAATAACCAGCAAGATAACCCGATACAGCGCTTACGCTAACAAGTTCATACTAGCTACTACACCCTACTATATTATGCAGATACCATCCAGTCTAATCAAACCTCCAAGGTTCAGAACTCCAGAAGAGGTTGAATACCTGAAAGAGCTTTGTGACAGGTATTATTCCAATCCTCCTGTGAGTTTGGAAGAGATAAGGAACGCCAGACTACACAGCATATATGTTGTTGATGTGGATAACACCAATATTCGTGAGTGGGAAGTCAACGAGTATATGGGAAAAGCCGCCCTCTGGGCAGTCTAAGTAAAGTTTAAAACAAGGTGCCCAGCCAATAGGAGGAGGACAAATATGGAAATATCCAGCGGATTTTTAATAGTAGGATTGTTAATGACCCTTGCTGGAGCCATTTTAATTTATATTAGCCTTAGGGCTAATCCAAGTGAATTAAAAGAGGGAAATGATGGGGTCCGATATATTGGGGGAATCCCGATTATCGTCAATGGTGGGCGAAAATGGATACTGGCCGCATTGATAATATCAAGCTTTCTCATCTTGTATCTTGTCACAAAATCATCAAATATTCTTGGGGACATGTTCAGTGGATAAAAAATGCGGAATATGTGGAAGACCAAACGTAGATATATTATGCAGTAAATGCGGGACATTCATCTGCGAGAAATGCTACGATCCCGAGACAGACTGTTGCATCAAATGTAGTGGAAAACGAATTAAAAAAAGGTCAAGCGAGAAACAGATTATCTACCTAGTCGGCGGAGCCCTATTACTGATGATGGGGTTATTTGTTATTTCCTTTGCCTTTATTCCACTTACTGGGGCAAAGATAATAGTTTTCCCGCTGATGTTTGAAAACGTGAACACGGTTACAGCTGTCTTGATGAGTTTAATGTTTTTCAGCATGTTTGCGGTTTCCTCTTTACTCCCATTCTATCTAAGTCTCAGGAGAAACAGGGATTTTGAGTGGGATGAGGGAATATACACCCTGCAGGAGACCCGGGGCTCTAGCTCAAATGTAACAGAAAAAGTAGAATACATAATAACAACCGAAATTCCAGAGAACCTCAAAGACACCATCTATATCGAGGATAACTTGGACGAGGTCGTGTTGAGAAGCGAGAAGGACCCGGGATTCCAGAAAAACTACATGATACCAGATAGCTACATCATTGACTCTGTTGAGTCTGCTTATGAGGATAGTTTCCTGTTGCTCAATATTAAACTGGTCCGGGATTAGGACAAGTTTTTAACCGGTCCCCACACTAGGCTTTCGATAAGGATGCCACAGGTATACAGGCTTGAAGACTACAATCCAGTGCTCAAGGATGTTGCTTTAATAGTCGGGGATGGATTATGCAGCAATATTTTTGTTTTGGGCAGGGAAGAAGCCACCATCGTTGATACTGGTGTCGGTAATAGAGCTAATCCTATTTTCCCACAGCTTGCTGAACTCGGCGTAATGCCTGAGAATATTAAGCAGGTAATTATTACTCATGCTCATCATGACCACGCGATGGGAGCATTCCTGATACTTGAGCAAGCCAACCCAAGGGTCTATGTTCATGAGAAAGACACCAAATACATTGCATCTAGCTTCGGGGAAGCACTTGTTAAGGTAAATGAGGGCGACCATATTGAAACAGCGATTGGCTCATTTGAGATATACTGGACCCCAGGGCATACAAATGGTAGCATGTGCCTCTACAGTAAAGAAAGTAAGATTCTCATCAGCGGAGACACGGTGTTCCCAGATGGATACTATGGAAGATATGATGGTGACAGTGGTAGCCTCGACGCGTTGATTAATTCACTAAAGAAGCTGACCATGCTAGATTGTGAGATCATGCTTCCTGGTCATGGCTCTCCAGTTTTTCAAGACGCGAATAGCCATATCCAGTTGAGCTTTGATCAAGCGGCACGACCAAGATAAGCAATACATTTTCTCATTTTGATATTCTATCTTGGATACGGGTCTTCTAGAATAGAATTGAGGTTATTACATTAATACTCGCTAATAATTGGAACGAGATGCCAATCAAGACAATTCTAGCTGCCCGCATAAACCCAGCTTTTCTCCTGTCATATGCCTGTTGTAAAAGCATAGAGTAATCCACATTGGCTTTCCACTCGTCTTCTCGCCACGCCTCTAGCTCTGGGTATGCTCGAATAGCGTAAATTACACCGATTATCTCTATTCCAATTCCTAATGCGTTGAACAAGTTTGGAATCAGCATAACTATAATTAGTGATTTAACTGTAAAACTATTTCGCGGGATAAAATCTCTGAAAAATGCCTTAAGCAAGTTATGTGCATTCATTTCTTCGATTAGCTTGGTAGAGAAGAACCTAGATTTTAGAAGCGATACAGTCACAAAGCCCAGCCCTGAGATGAGGGAAGCCTCATACAAAGCCAAGGTAGGCGATGATGTGTATGGCGATGATCCTACTATAAATGAACTGGAAGCCACAGCTTGCGAGATATTCGATAAAGAGGCAGCGCTATTCGTTACCAGTGGTACCATGGGGAACGCCGTAGCTGTACTGGCTCATACCCAGAGGGGTGACGAGATTATTCTCGAAGAAAGAAGCCATATTTATGTAAATGAGGTAGGTGGATTGGCTGTCATGGGGCAGCTTATGGCAAGGACCATACCTGGAGTTAAGGGATACATGAGCCCAGACCAGATTAGGGCCGCTGTTAGAATAGATAACATTCACTATCCCAAGACAAGTCTTCTTTGTATAGAGAATACACACAACAGCGCCGGTGGAATTGCATTAACAGTTGACCAGATGAAATCCAACTGGGAAGTAGCAAAAGAGCATGACTTAGGAGTACATCTTGATGGCGCTCGGGTATTTAATGCTGCGGTTGCGCTCAAGGTTGACGTGAAAGAGATTGTCCAGTACACTGATACGATTCAATTGTGTCTAAGTAAGGGACTCGCGGCTCCGGTTGGCTCACTCGTTGTTGGTCCAGAAGATGTAATGAAGAGAGCAAGGAAATACCGTAAGATGCTGGGCGGTGGAATGCGGCAAGCTGGGATAATCGCGGCCCCAGGGTTAATAGCAATAACTAAGATGGTTGACCGACTAGAAGAAGATCATAGGAACGCCAAGATTCTCGCTGAGGGGTTGAGTAAGCTAGGGATAAAGGTCGTGAACGAGGTTCAGACCAACATGGTATATGTTGACTTTAGCCCCATCGGATGGACCGCAGAAGACTGGAACAAGGCATGTGCTGATATGGGTTGGAAGAGCAGGGGTCGTGGTACAGGAACCAGACTGGTAACCCATTATGGTATCGAGGAAGAAGACATCAAGGGCTTCCTTGAGGGTATTGCCAAGAAAATTTAATCCCAGATTTTTTAACCCTCTAAGGGGCTCTCTTTTCTTATGATTAATGTCCCAGTCGATAAATTAACAGAACTAGGAATAGAAATATTCACAAAACAAGGCGCTACTCTAGAGAGAGCAACTTTTCTTGTGGAGACTCTTGTAGAGGCTAACCTCACTGGCCATGATAGTCATGGGGTCCACTATTATGCTCGTTATAGTGAAAGGATTCGGGAGGGTTTTCTCAAGGTTGATGCTGACCCTGTGGTTGTCAAGGAGACTCCGGGGACTGCGTATATTAATGGTAACTGGACTTTTGGGCAGATAACCGCAAAGAAACTAGTTGAGGTAGCAGTTGATAAAGCAAAAGAAAACATGGTCTCGGCTGTTGGCGCGTATAATTGTAATCACATTGGTAGGATAGGGTATTATACTGATTGGGCGGCAAAGCAGGGGATAATTTCCACGTTCTACGTCAACGTTGGGCACCCCATTGTATCAGTTCATAATGGCTTGGGAAAGACCTTCGGGACCAACCCATACAGCGCATCAGTCCCAACGAGCGGAGATACTCCATTCTTGGTGGATTATGCGACAAGCGTAGTCGCGGCTGGAAAACTCAGTGTAGCGGCTGCCAAGAGGGCCAAGATTCCTAAACATTGGACCAAGGACCAGTATGGAAGGGAAAACGATGATCCAACTGTATTGAGGCAGGGGGGTTGGCTGCTTCCCTTCGGCATGTATAAGGGATATGGGCTACAGATGGTAGTAGAGTTACTAGGAGGAGTGTTGACTAGTTCGCGGATTGGTCCCTCAGGCATTGAAATTCCCCCCTCACCAAACGGGATATTCATGATGGCAGTTAACCCTGACGCATTCGTTGGACTGGAAGAGTTCACAAAGAACACAGATACTCTTCTAGAGCAGGTCAAGAACTGGCCAGCACGTGGGGGGGAGCGGGTGATGGTTCCCGGTATGCCTGAGAAGGAGACCAAGGAGAAGCGTCTACGGGAGGGGGTCGATGTACCCGAGACCACTTGGGGTGAAATATTGGTTCTCTGTGAGGAGCTAGGTATAGATGCAGACGCAATGCTGAAATAGCATCCCCCGTTTTCAACCGCTATGAGCCCAGGGTACCCAACAGAGATCATCCGAGAGGGGAAAGCTAAACTAGTGGTGCCCAAACTGGATATATCATCGGGGGAACCCATTCAACATCTTAGGAGCGAGGCTCCTGTATTCTATAATCCTGTTATGAAGACCAACAGGGATACAGCCGTACTGATGCTTAGGGCTTATCAGGGGAAGACCTATCACCCTGTCTCTGTTTGTGAGCCCATGACTGGTAGTGGTGTAAGGGGGATACGGCTTCTTCTTGAGGCTCATTCTATCGACCGCTTGGTATTGGGTGATCTTAATACATCTGCTCTGAGGTTGGCCCGTGAAAACGCCAGTCTAAATGGGGTGGGGGATAGGGTTAATCTGAGGGAGCTGGACGCCAGTCTGCTCTTATCGTTGCATGGGTATCCTAGTGGTAGGTTCGATTATGTTGATATCGATCCTTATGGCTCGCCTACTCCGTTTATTGATGCATCGATTATGGCTACCAAGAATCATGGGGTAATTGCGCTGACTGCTACTGATATGGCGCCTCTTTGTGGTGTGAATAAGCGTGCTTGTCTCAGAAAGTATGGTGGTTGGCCGTTGAATAATGAGTTCTGCCATGAGACAGCTCTGAGGCTTATGACTGGTTCCATGATTAGGGGCGCTGCGATCTATGAATATAGTGCAACTCCACTGTTTGCTTATTATGCCGATCACTATGTCAGAGCGTATTACAGGATAGATAAGGGTGCTAGACGAGCGGATAGCAAGCTCTCGGAAATGGGGTACATAAAGTATTGCCCTATTTGTCTTCACAGGGAAACCTCTGTGGATAACTCTGAGCAGACCTGTGGCTGTGGTGAGGTTATGGATGTTGGTGGACCATTGTGGCTTGGTGAGTTATCTGACCCTGAATATACAAGGGAAATGATTACGGATTTAGAGGATTTATCCTACCTTAGTGATTCTAAGGCTGAGCAGATAATTAGATTGGTTCATGGAGAGTATGGGTATCCTGTGGGATTCTTTGTCATTGATTCCATCTGTAAACTGGTTGGAGTGAAATCAATCGGCACCGATGCCGCGATTGATGCTATTGATTCCGCTGGGTTTGATGTTACCCGAGTTCATTATAATCCAAGGGGATTGAAGATCAGCGCAGAGGCTGCTGAGCTGGTTGAGGTATTCAAATCTTTCAGATAGCACAGCTTCTTGGGTTTGACAAATGTTTTTTGACAAAACTATTTGTTAAAAATGGTTAAAACCATGCTTTGGGGCTCTATTTGCATGCAAAAAGACGTGAAAACGATGAAAAACAAGATAGATAGAGGCTTTGCCTTTGTTTCAAGAAACTACAGGTATGGTGGAATCGCATTAGTATTAACTGCGGCATTAATTGCGACTGGTAAGCCCAGTGAAATTATAGTATTATTGGCACCCTACAGAGGCGAGCCCATTGTGTTAAGTAGTATCTTAGGCATGATGGGTGTATTATCTAAACTGTTTGGGTATGCATTGAAGAGATGAAATTTGTGCGTATCAATGAACTGATAACAAGAGTATGTTGGATTCATACGAGGTTCTGGGAATCGGATTAACCGTAATAATTCTCTATATTTTTTTCTACCTGAAAAAAAATTTGTGTGGATTACTCCACTTTTGTGAAGGCTTTCTTGCCTGCTTTACATATGGGGCATTTTTCTGGTGGGTTTCCCTCAACGGTGTTACCGCAGACGTCACAGACATAGTATTCCGTTGGTTCGAGGTCCTTGTCCTTCTCGAGGGCTGCTGATGCCTTCTGGTAGAGCCCTGCGTGGATTTTTTCTACCTCGTTGGCTATGTTGAAGCTCCATGATGCCTGATTCTCGCCTTCCTCTGCTGCTACGTCGAGGAATTCTGGGTACATGGTATTGAACTCGTATGTCTCGCCGTTTATGGCTTCAAGTATGTTCTCCTTGGTGGTGTGGATACCACCCATGATCCTCAGATGGTTATGGGCGTGTACTGTCTCGGCTGCGGCTGCTGCCTTGAATAGTTTTGCGATCTGTGGGTATCCTTCATCCTCGGCTCTTTTAGCGAATGCGAGGTATTTTCGGTTTGCTTGGCTTTCTCCTGCGAAGGCTGTTGCCAAGTTCTTGTTTGTTTTGCTCATTTCTATCACAGAATATATTGTGATTCGCATGGCGATAAATAAAGGGATAATCTAATTGGAAATGAGTTAGTTTGATACAATTTTCCAGCAACCTTCATAAAGTTCCATACTCTATTGCCTCTGAATATGTCCAATCGCTGGCTCCATGAACGCAAAGACGAGCACTACTACAATAAAGCTAAGGAGGAGGGGTACAGGTCTAGGGCATCCTATAAGCTAAAACAGATACAGAACAAGTTCAAGATATTCGATAACGCGAATAAAGTACTTGATCTGGGTGCTGCTCCCGGAGGGTGGCTTCAGGTTGCCAGCGAGTATGTGGATGTTTATGAGGGAATGGTGCTTGGTGTCGATCTTAAGCCCATTGATCCTTTGTTTAGCGAGAATATTGTAACCCTTGTTGGTGATGTGAGGGATCTTGAGGTTCAGGAGGAGGTCTTAGGGTTCTTTGAGGGGAAGGCTGATGTTATATTGTCGGATATGGCTCCTGATGTTATCGGTGAGTGGGATGTGGACCAGTACAGGCAGATTCACCTCGCACGTATAGCTCTCAGGATATGTGATAAGCTGTTGAAGCCTGATGGCTGGTTTGTGGTCAAGATATTCCAAGGCGGAGAACATACCAAGTATATCCGCGAGGTCAAGGACATGTTCGAGTATGTCAAGAACTTCAAGCCAGCGGCTAGTAGAAAACAGAGCGCTGAGCGATACGTGGTGGCTCATAAACTCAAGAAAGATCGTCGGCTCCCACGAGAGTATGGTCCAAGGAGCTTGGATGAAGAGGATGATGAGCCGATTCCCGGTGATCAGCTCTTCTGGGATGAGAAAGAATAGTTAGATTAGTTCTTTGAGTACTCTTGATATTACTGAGCTACTGTGGATGGTTGGTTTTCCTGTGACTTCTACTATTTTGTGTTTTATCTCTGATGGGAACCCGAAGCAGTTAAGGAATATCAAGTCTGGATCTTCTTCTTTTAACCTCACAAGTAAGCCCTCTACGTCCTCTGGCTCATAGGGTGATACCGTGTCAGCGTATAGCTGGATGTCTGGTCTTCCAAAGTCCCGTTCAGCATAGGGCATCTGTTCCTTTGTGGGGTAGACTACTGCTAGTTTTCCCTCTTTGAGGCTGCCCTCAATTACTCCCTTGAGTACCTCGCTTGGTGTGACTACGAGTCCCTTGGATTTGAACTGGGGAAACTTACCAGTACACATTACTACTGTGAGTCTTATGCCTTGGTCTTCTATCTTGTCCAACTGTTTCTGCATCCGTGGAACAACGTATTTCTTGGTGATCTTGATCTCTCTTCCGTCCCTCATCCTGCTAACCAGGATATAGTCCTCTGGGTTAAGGTCAATCTTCATGACATCCTCATATGTATGGTCGTCGAGGGCTCCTGCCTCGACTATTTTGAAGTCTTCGCCCAGTATCTCCATCAATCCCGGGATTAGGTCATCCCTTGGGGACTGGCCTATGGTGAGCATACCTATCTGTTTCATGGTACCACAAATTACAGTGACGCCCTATATGATTTCCTCTCTTGGCTGAGAACGTTTATCACAAGATAAATATTATATTCAAATATAACTAAAGGTGATGGAAATCTCAACCGACTTTTTTTATTCTCAGCACAATTTTCTTTGCCATTCAACTAGGCTTCAATACACACGTTACACGAATCAATTACTTTACGCCATAAAGATATTTATAGACCTAACTTCTTTAATTTAATAAGTGACTATATTGGGCGAAAAAATGGACCTCCAAGACATAAAACATGAAACTATGAGATTTCACTACGAGGATGGATTACTCGATGTTTTTATTGGCGGATTATTCATCCTAGAGGGCATAGATTTTATGTTTATAGAATCAAAATACCGTCTACTTGTTTCAATTATTGTAGGTCTTGGTCCAGTGTTTTACATCAAAGCAAAAGAATATATAACATATCCAAGGCAGGGCTACTTGAAACTTACAAAAAAGACAAGACAACGACTCATGATAAACCAGTTTTTAATAATCACTTTCATAGGTTTCATCACTTTATATGGTTTATTCTATATGATGGGAGACCCTACTAATGCTCCACCATTGATACTATTCCTAAACAAGTATAACCTACTATTCACAGGATGCATCGTAGCCATTATCTTATTCGCAACCGGTAGGATACATCACGTTAACAGGCTCTACCGTTACTCTATCATATCTATACTAGTATTCTCGGCTTGTTTCCTTTATCTTAACCCACCTGTAGTAGTCTCAAGAAAAATCACTGGTTTTCCATTATTGATTAATGGAATAATTATCACGTTTATGGGTGCCAAGCAGGTCCTAAGCTTCATCAATAAGTATCCAAAGAGGGCGAACTAGTTGTCTACAGAGTCAAGCGAAATAGAATTACCCATGTTCAATGAGATCGATAAACTCATACACGAACCTGCCAGACTACTCATAATGGCGTATCTATATGTTGTTGAGAGCGCAGATTTTTTATATCTAATGAACCAGACGGGGCTATCTTTTGGTAATCTAAGCGGTCATATGAGTAAACTAGAGGATGTTGACTACATCAAGATAGAGAAATCGTTTATAGACAACAGACCGAATACAAGACTCTGTCTTACAGATGTGGGTAGAAAAGCATTTAACGAATACAGAAACAGCATGAAAGATATTTACAAGTAATCTAAAACATAGTCTACTATATACATAGTTCTCAAAATCTAGGTGATAAATATATCCGCACTTATTCAATACATCGATTTAGAGAGACAGAATTTTACCCCCGATATGTATCAGGATGTTTCCTATGAGAGATTCAATTACAGATTAGAAAGAAGCGAGAACAAGACAATCTTCCTTGATGGGTATACTGTTTATCTTAGGAACCCAGAGATAGAAAGATACTACCGGTACACTATCAGGGTCTCAGTGCAGAAGGGATTTCCATTATGTAAATGCACATGGTATAATCCAATATTTGATGAACAAGAACTCTATGGATGGGTAATACTTCAGGGATTTCCACACATCGCATGGGTTGATGATTAGAAAAAAGAAACTTAATGAATTGATACTTGTTACATGAAACTCTTTTTCAACGATATATCAAGTTTGGCTCTTTTTCTCTTCAGTAATTCGAGATACGAAGATGAAAGGAGGAATCATGAGCAGAATCTGCAAATAGAACGGCATACTACGACTAACATTATCATAAACCCATCCTCCAGTAACCTGACCAATACTGAAGGCTATTAATGTGAAAAAACCTATACTCCCGTTTACCCTGCCTCGGTGCTCATTATTCACTAAATCAGCGGTCCAAGCAGAGCCAGCGCTCCTCTCTAAAACTTGGACAACACCGACTATAGTCATGGCGATTATAAGTAGCCAGAAGTTACCATATAGAAACAGAGGCATAGCAATTATCCATAATACATAGCTTGCTAGCAGTGGTCTCTTTTTACCCATGGTATCCAGCAGTTTTCCAGTAGGTAACGCGAAGATGATCATCGTGATGAACATAGAGGCCATGATTAAGCTTAGTTGAAACTCTGATATCCCAAGTTCTTCAACCATATAGAGTGAAAAAACAGGTATGAGCACCCCGATGGAGAACATCGTTAAGATTTTGCTCATAAAGAGGGAAAAAGCCTTACTGGGTACTATACGCCATATATTCAAGCTTTCTCTAACACTTCTCGGGTAGCTACCTGCGATCTCTCTTAGATCTAGTTTTTCCGGTGTTTCAAGGGTCTCCCTTAGCTGTAGCCTGATTAAAGAGGCAACAATGAATCCAACCAGCGTTAGACCGTAACTTATTCTCATCGTTGGGAGTAAACCCAATCTGAGATACATGAACCCCGCAATCAGGGGGGATGGAGTGGTGGCTACACTTCCTATGAGGCTAACTATCCCGAATCCCATTCCTCTTTTCTCGGATGGAATGCTGTCTGCTATCATTGCTTCTATGGCAGGGACATAGATTCCTGTGAAGCCCATGATGGCTGATCCAATTACTAGCCATTGCCAGCTTGGTGCAAGAATGAATATTACTCGACTTATCCCCGCCAACATGGTCATTGCTACGATTATCCCTTTTCTTCCATACTTATCCGCTATATATCCTCCCGGTATCTGTGATAAGGCTCGGGCAAGTACCTCTGCTGACATCACTATCCCTACCCCTGTTGCTGATCCTCCAAGTGCTTTAATGAAGAATGGAAAATAGGTTCCCGGAAGTTCAGCGAAAAAATCAATGATGAACCAGCTTACCATTAATAATCGGAAATTGCCTGTTATGAAATTAAACTCGGAGCGAAAATAGTTTATAATCCCTCCTTCCTGCTTATCATTCAAAACTAATTCACTATTTATATACTATTAATAGTAACTTCTATTTATTCTAAGCTTACAAAGAACTTATTTTTAATATCCTAAAGTCATTTGTTATACTGCGGGAAATTCAATATACTTGTTACATGAAACACGTGTAAACTATCTTTTATTTTTTAGATTCTCAACTTTGTATGAATCTAGATATTCATGGAGGCTAAACGCTGATTTTTTAACTAAACGCTCCTTATCTTTGATAATTACTTTATCTTGGTTCCTTAGTTTCATGGATTACGCTTCTAACTAGTCTATATAGGAATTCTGTATCATTATTACGTGTTAATAAGCGTATTTACACATGTGATTATTTTACCAACAGGGCTAATTTCGGGAAATTAAATATAAAAGTTACATGAGGCTTGTTTCATCGAACAATTTATCTTCATATCTCGTTAAACAAGTATTCTTTGATTGATGAATGGTTGAGCTATCAGTTATCAGGGATTTAATAGCCTGCTTCGGTGTTATCGCTGGGTTTAGTTATTACATATTAACTGTAAGAGCCACAAGGAGAAACCAAGACCTTCAGCTTGAGACAAGACAAGCACAACTATTCATGCCAATATACGCAAAATTAAACGATAAAGAATTCATGAAAGACTTTGGAACAATGCTGACATGGCAATGGGAGGACTACGAGGACTTCATGAATAAATATGGACCATACACAAACCTAGATGCATGGAGCATCATGACCGCATGTATCGACTACTACGAAGGAATAGGAGTTCTAGTAAAAAGAAATCTAATCGACATCTCTTTTATTGATGACCTTATGTCCGGGCTGATAATCATGTCCTGGGATAAGCTACATGACTATATCTATGGGTGGAGAGAGTTACGTAATTATCCCCAGTTTGGGGAATATTTTGAGTACCTGTACAATGAAATTAAGGCGATAGCTGAAGAGCAGCACCCAGAAATTAAAAGAGGAATCATAGCATCAGAGGACTAAGTTTTCATTTTTATACCTATAGAAAATACAAAACAGGTCATGACACATGCTATAAAAAAGCATAAACATCAACAAATCCTTTGTTATATTGCGGGAAATTCAAACGCATTGTTACATGAGACTTGTGGATTTGGGTCACTTTCTAAGCTATTATCGTTTGAGCCATGGTACAAACACTGGATGTCTTGTCGTAATATTGTATGCTGGTAGAAGCTTGACGGCTATCAACTCTCGATTAATCAAGAAGACGATAAACCCAATAAATTGTACAACGTAAATTGGCACATTCAGTCCCTCAACGATACCATACGCGTCTCCCCCATAAAGAAAAGGACCCACACTCAAATTCAATGGATCAGATATGAGGAAAAAGATAGTTAACCAATAAACTGTCGCGCTGATGAGGATCGGCTTCTTAATGAACCTATGAATAGAGCCCAGCAATAACAATCCAAGAATTGGAGTGACGATATTGCTCATGCCCGAGATTACGAACCATTTGAATCCCTCTCTCAACGCCACTGGTGTTTTGAATATGACCTCAAACCCATATGGATGAATAACGAATCGCTCAAACTCACCATAAACAATACTAGTAACCATATGCAATCCCTCGTGAATAGTCAAATAGATCACGAAGGCGATGAATGCAGATACTAGTATTACATGCTTGGATATTGGGCTCAAAGCACGGGTTCATTTTATTAAGTATATTTCAAACCTAATAATGAGAAAAATATCGCGTTACATGAAGCGTTTCTTAAGAGCCTCTCTCTCTGCCTCAACAATCTTCTCGAAGAACTCATCTCCCTCACCCTCGGTCTCTGCCAATATATCCCAAGCAATCTCGTTCTCAACCCGCTTAGCAGCTGCAATAATACCTGCCCTACGTCCATAGATAGAGACCAGCTTGGATGAGTCCTCTCCGTTTTTCCACCACCATGGTGGATCAAACTTGTAGCGTCCTTTGGTGCGTGCCATCATCTCGGCTGCCTCCTCAGGAGTTTTGTCCAGTACAGCTATCTCTGTGCTACCACAGATGGGACACTGGATCTTGTTTGGGAAATCGTTTACCTGCATTTCCTGCAGCCAGTCATGTTTACCAAGACATATTAGTATTCTTGTCTCGTTGTAGAGCCTAGCTTTGGCTGACTCGATGATGATCTTGGTTATCTTTTCAGGAGGAACGATGTCTACTTTCATGCTGATGCTATCCACACCGAGCTGACCCAGCGGGCTAACATCATCATCTGTATCCAGTATGCTTACTTCGATGTCTCCTTCAGCCATCTGTCTTAACAAGTCTAAAGTTGTCTCTATATCCAAGTCTTGTCTGAGGGTGTCCTTCATGGCTTCTTCAAAGATTATGGTGCCCTCGAAGCTCTTCATCAACCTACCAAGCGTGATATTACTGAAGTTGGCGAACTTGCTCAATGCTCCCGATTTGCGTGCAACATTGATGATGCGTTTCTTGAAGAGACCAGTCTTGGTCACCGCCTCATTGATGGTGTCTGTGAGGTCTTTCTTTGCGAGGGTCTTGAGCATACGCGCCACATATAAGGCGTCAACCTCGCCCACCGTCTGAGTGATAATCATATAGGTATCCTGCTGGACACCCACAGGGTAACCAGTGGCTTCACTGATGACATGCCCAACGATACGCGCCAGTGTTCTATTGGCTAAGCTGCCGAAATTAGCGTGAATTATAACATTATCATCCCAATCCTCCACGAGCACCCGTTTATCTGTTGGAATCAAGTGCCCATGCCGGTGATGATCCACAAGCTCCCTCAACACCAGCTTCATGGTCTCAGGCTTCGCAGGATATTTCTCGCTTAGCTCTCGTGCAATCCAGTCAACAGGTTTCTCGGTGTTGAGGCTGTCCTCCACGAATCCCTTGATCTGCCCTACCTCCATGGCTACCTCGAATGGAACCGGTATCTGTTCTCCTACCCAGCTTGGAATAGCGCCTGTTGGGTCGTCTTCTGCCCGTACATAGATCTTGTCGTTGTGGATGTTGAGAATCTTCCATGCGCTGCCTCTGAGGGTGAATTTTACTCCGGGTTTCGCGTACTCAGCAACAAATGCCTCTTGAAGTATACCTACAGGTGTATCCCCGTCAACATCCATTATCAGGTAATCTTTCTCATCTGGGATCATGGATAGGTTGTTGAAGAAGTATCTGTACATGGTCTTGCGACTGCCTCGGGGCTTGATGAGCACCTCATCTTCTGGGCTAAACCACGCAAGCCGTGGGAATCTGTCATGCATATAATTAGCTGCACCAACGATCTCGTCTTCTTCGAGCTCCCGGTATGGGTAGGCGTTCTTGAAGAGGTTCTTATACTGGAGTATATACAATCGGCTCGTCTGCATCAACTCGGCGATCATCTGGTTAACCAAGACATCAAACGGCTTCTCTGGGACCTGTAATGGCTCCATAATCTCAAGAAGCGCACGTCTACAGATGACCATGCTCTCCATGGCATCATCGCTGTTCATGGCGACGATGACGCCCTTGCTGGTCTCGTCTATGCTGTGTCCGCTTCGTCCAACCCGTTGGAGTAGTCTAGTTACCTGTCTTGGGCTATTATACTGGATAACAAGGTCAATTCTTCCGATATCTATGCCCAGCTCTAGGCTGCTTGTACAGATAACAGTCCGTAAATCACCTGCCTTCAAGCCTTTCTCTGTAGCGATCCTGCTGGTCTTGGCTAATGAGCCGTGGTGGATGCTCAGGGGGAACTCGGTGTCCCAGATGTTGAACCTGCTTGTGAGTGCCTCGCTGGTGCTCCTCGTGTTTGTGAATATGAGTGTGGTATCATGGTTCTCGATGAGGTCCTTCATCACCTTGAGACGCACAGCCACATCAGGATGAGTAAACAACTTGTTGCTCAGCTCGTAATCCTCGGGCTCTGGCTTGGGGTAAACTATCTCAAACTGTGTATCCCTGAGTGCTGATACCTGCACGATCTCCACGTCACGGTCTTCCCCACCAAGGAACTTGGCTACCTTATCAGGTGTACCTATAGTAGCGCTGAGTCCAATGAGTTGTGGAGGGTTCTCAGTGATTGCCTTTATTCTCTCCAAAGCTAGGCTTAGTTGGCTTCCTCTTTTGTTGTCTGCTAATTCGTGTATCTCGTCTATTATGATCCATCTGACGGTCTTGAGGTGGTTCTTGATGGTCCTACCCTGAAGTATAGCTTGCAATGTCTCAGGGGTAGTGATGAGCATGTCGGGTGGGCTTATTCGTTGATAGGTTCGTTCCTTCTGGCTGGTGTCGCCGTGGCGTACCCCCAATCTCATGTCGAGCCTGTTTGCCCAGTAGGTCATACGGTCCAGAATATCCCGGTTCAACGCCCTAAGTGGGGTGACGTATATGATGCTAATTCCCGGTTGCCTTCCACCATTTAACAGGAACTGGTGAAGTACGGGTAACGCTGCTGCCTCTGTTTTCCCTGTGGCTGTGGCTGAGATGAGTAGTACGTCTTTTCCTTCGAGTATTATTGGGATTAGCTTGCGCTGGGGCTCCGTAGGCTCGTCGAAGCCTTTCTCTTGTATCAGCCTCCGAACTGGTCGGCATAGCTGTGAGAATGCATTGTCCTCTGTCAAGACTCGCGGAACCTTTTTCGCAGCCTAAAATAAAAACCCAATGGGATAAAACCCAAAGACAGGTTTTCAATCCACGTTTTATTGATGATTAGTTACCTCGCATCAATATACGCACACGAAATCACCTAACAGCCTCAAATCATTATAAATCCAACCCACTCGTATAAATAGACACAACAGGAGGACCCCCCGGATACATGAGCTCTACAATCATAGGTGTCCCAGGGAGATCCGGACCCATTGAGTTATTTTTCTTACACACCACTTGATAGTTTCCGTTTGATTTTACATCAAAGAATACAAGTAAATCATCATGATCCTGACCCTGCGTTTGATAAATTGAACTCCATGTCGAATTTGAGACACAGATAAAATATTTCCCTATATTATTAGCAATCTGAACACTTATCCCGAGACCTTGAATTACCCAAGTCCCCTCGATAAAAAACAGATTACCTGACTCAGATGAAAACAAGCGTCCTCTCTCTGTAAATACTTGAACAGGATAACTATTGTTTTTAATTAAATCAACAGTAAAAGGACCAAAAACCCCCTCTTCTCCCGGTCTTAAACCAGTCTTTATTGGTTCTTTTGAATCCTTTATCCAAATACTCTTTACATTAACCTGAATTGCTCCCTTGTTCTCCACCTCAACTAGGATCTCGTTTGAAGTAGTGTTAACTGGATACGCTAAAACCGTTAAATTCTCTAGATCCCGGTAACCCTCCTTTACCTCTAACTCGTTCTCTCTCTGTATTTTGAGAAGATTGTGCTCCTTAATGTAAAGCTGAAGAGGAATAAATGTATTAAACAATACTCCAATCATGATGATAATTCCAAGAATTGATCCTACACATTTCCTCATAATAACCAACTCACGTATCCAAGCCACTTGTATAGACAAAGACAATAGGAGACCCATCAGGCCATGTAATGGTTACATCAAGGGGGGTTCCAGGTAGGTTAGGCCCTGAATCGCTATTTTTCTTACAAATAACATGATAAGTATCAATAGTTTCAACATCGAAAAGAACCACGAGGTCACCAAAGTCTTGGCCCTGTGTGTTATATTCTTGGCTCCAAGTCGAGTTCGAGATCTGAATATAGTATTTGCCTTTATCATTTGATATATAGACGTTGATTCCCAGTGAGGGGGTGAACCATATTCCCTGTGTCGTGTATATTATATTTCCCGCGTTTGATGAAATCAAATTTCCTCTTTCTGTGATTACCTTAACTGGATACGAGGTGTTTGCTAATAGATCTACAGTATAGGGACCAATCACTTCGGAATTTCCAACACTTATAGAGTTATTTAACTCGAAACACTGGTCTTTTATCCATAATTTTTACTAATTTTATATTTAGGGTTCCAGTGTTTTGAACTCTTACCTTTAATTGATCCGAAGTTGTAGTAGTTGGATAAGCAACGAGGTTAAGGGTTTCAAGTTCTTTCTCATTATCATTTAGTTTAATATCTTGACAAATTTGAGTCTCCACTATATCGGTCTGAAGCATCGATAATTGCAGTGGTATTAATGCTGTAAACATAATTGAGATAAAAATCAATGTTCCAAGAGTTGTGGTTATCGCTGACCTTTTTTTACTTGGCAATGTACGAGTAATATACAATATTCTGCCTCCTAGTGTATATCTTTAGTCCAATATTATCTCCACTTGAACAGGCTAGAGGGATAACTGCACACGCACTTTGTTTACTTTCAACAGTCATAGGGTTCTGCAAGTCTGTACTACTGGTATTTGCATAAACATCGACTTGAACATCTACATCACCGTAATTATATAGATGAATAGTCAGATGCGTTGAGTTATTTGTAATATGTTCAAACATTATCCTTTCTTCAATTTGGTGTATTAACTTCATGCTATCCTCGTGATAATCATACGCGATAATGGATGTGGCACCGTTTGCATAGTTCCAAATCATGCCTCCGGTTACTAGGACTGCAGCCGAGAGTATTACCGTCGAAATTACTGACGAGAGTGCACGTTTCTGATTTAAAGACCCCATTATCAACTGAGGAGTTTTTTATAGGGTATTAATAATTGTGAAAGCCTAGTAGATACTCTCCCTATGGATTCCACAGATAATTAATAAGCTATAAATAATATTGAATCCTCATCGGCATCCTTATAGTTTAGGTGTACCTAATTTGGTAGATTCGCTTGGATGCGAACCAGAAAACATACAACACGTAATAGGTTTGATGTCTAAATGGTAAAAGTAGGAATCATGATCTGTGACAGGAACAGGAAATGTACAGGCAACAAGTGTTTTAGATCAATAATCGAACGAGACGGAGCCTTCAAGAAATACAAGGACGAACCAATCGAAGTGGTAGGCTGGATGACATGCGGAGGATGCCCAGGAGAAAGACTGGAGTTTGCACCCGCTGACATGAAGAAGTATGGCGCTGAGGTAATCTACCTAGCCTCATGCTACCTAGCAGGATATCCCCCATGCCCATACATCAAGGACCACAAGACATACATCGAGAACTATGTTGGGCTACCAGTTGTCGTAGGAACTCACCCCATGCCTCAGAATTATATTGATACTCATGCGAAGGCAGGTGACTGGGAGGGTTGTGAGGAGTATCTCAAGGAGGTCATGAATGACCCCGAGGGTGCCCACAAATACGATTCAACTCGTCCAGATTATACCGAGAGCCTCAAGAAGTAGTAATCTTCTTAATCCACCATTTTTATTGAAAATAAAATGAGCTCAGACAACGAATTAGATAAAATAAAAGAAGAAATGTTCAAAAAAATGATGAATGCCACACCGAAACCAACATTCTGGCGAGACGGTGAGATTATGGAGCTCACAGACGCGAATTTCCACAAGGCGCTATCAGAGACAGATAAACCAGTCTTGATCGATTTCTGGGCAGACTGGTGTGCACCATGCAAGATGATGGCGCCAGTAATCCACCAGATGGCTAAAAACTACGCTGGAAAGGCATACATGGCTAAGCTCAACGTAGATTACAATAAACAGACAGCAGCCCAGTTCGGCGTAATGAGTATCCCCAACTTTATCGTCTTCAAAAACGGTAAACCGGTAGGGCAAAGAATTGGAGCCGTTGGCAGACAAGGCTTAGAATCATTATTAATCCGTTCTATGTAGCTTGGTTTATTGGTTAATTTATTATACTCTCCAAGAAACACTTCTGATATGGCTCAACTCATAACTCGGGAAGCCATCATAGAATTTCTACTAGGATTCATAATAGGAAAACTCATAGGAACAATAATATCATCTGCATCGTTTTTCGAGTTCTTATTTGAGGAAGGAGCGTCGGAAATCTTCTATGTCGAATTCGTGAATAACCTGCTCTCATTCAATGGATACCATTATGCCTTGGCAATAATCTGTGGCTTGATACTGGTTATCTGGCAAAGCAAGGGCATATTCGATTAAACAAGGGGAAGAAGAAGCTTTGAAGGATACTTGGCCCCATGATACACTGTATTCTCGGCTACCCTGAGTTCAGTATCAGAATCTATCGGGTTTCCAGTATTGTTATTACGTCCATACCTGGGGAACTCGCTGCTTGTGATGCTTAACCTGATGCTGTGACCTGTTTTGAACAGGTTTCCTGTTGTGCTCATGGGAATGGCTACCTTGTAGACCTCACCGGGCTTCATCAGCTCCTGTTTCTCCAACCCATTCCTGTACCGCGCCCTCATCAAACCATGACTAACCAGTACACTCCGTTCATCTGGGTATACATCCATCAGGTATACGAAGAAATCAGTATCAGGACAGTTACTGCTCACATAGAGCTCGGTGACTGGTGATCCCTTGATGGTTACCGGGGCGTCTAGGGTTTCACTGGTATAGACGAGATGGTCATCTCTTCTCATCATGTAGCGTCTATCCATTGGTACCTCTTCCCCGGCTCCATAGAAGTCGAAGCTCTTGGTTGGCATGGCTGGGTTCTCAGGGTTATAGATGTAGTTGTCATGTTGGTTTGTTCCGGGTTTTCCTGTTAGTTCGCCGTCTCCATTGTATGTGTTCGCTTTTCCTTTACCGTTGAGATAGTATGGTGTTCTCATCGGCTCTATTGGCCAGTGAGTGTCTGATCCTATCCACTTGATCTCATTCATAATATAGTACTTGGTTAACTGCCAATCGTTAACTCCGTTATCCTTGCCCTTGAGCCAATGGTCAAACCATTCAAGGTGAACACACTTCATCTCCATCAATGACTCATTGGTGAAATCTACTCCACCAAGATACCGTTTAGGAAACCTTGTGCCCGCGTGATCCCATGGACCCATGAGCATATACTGCTGCATTGGGTTAGGACCATTCTTGACTGCGCCCTCATAGTAGTGGAGGGCTCCGGGCTGGTCACCATCATAGTATCCAGTTATGTGAAGTACGGGAATCTCTATTCCCTTAAAGTCATTCTCTGTGAATATCATCTTCTTCCAGAACTCATCAATGTCTGGGTGGCTCATCCACTCCTTCCAATAAGGCAACACGCGACCCAATGCTTCAGGTAACTCGCTGATGGGCAACGTATTGTATATTCGCTCCCAGTCCGCTGTTGTCCCTGCTAGGCTCTGGTTTGATTTGGCTCCCACGAAGTTGAGCCAGCCGAACATCCAGAGGCAAGGTATTCCATTGAAATATGGGAACTCTTTGAGCCAGTTGCCGCCTGTCGCTGTTGGGATCATGGTTGTTAGATGAGGTGGCTGTTCCTTGGCTGTTGCCCACTGTATCCAGCCCCTGTAGCTGCCGCCCATCATGCCTAGTTTGCCGTTGCACCATGGCTGGGCTGCAGCCCACTCTATGAGGTCATATCCATCTGGGCCCTCGTTGAAGAAGGGGTAGAAATCCCCCTCACTGTCATATCTGCCTCTGACATCATAGATGATGAAGGCGTAATCGTGGTCTACGAAGAAGCTGGCCATATCCACATGGCTCTTCATCGTATTATCATAGGGTGTCCCGATTACTACCGCGGGGTATGATCCCTCCTCATCAGGAAGGTAAACATCAGCAGAAAGATCTACACCATCCCTCATAGGGACCCGTGCATTCCAAAAGTGTCTCATAGGGATACAAGGGGCGCTCTATCTTAATATTATTCTTAATTGTCGTACCAAGTTATCTTCCCAGTTGTATAGCTATATAATCCAAACTGTGTGACTTTGGTGGTATTTCCTTCTAACTTGTACCCATAGAGTGTCCAGTCTACTCCCCATCGGTCTCCCCAGTCATTGAGACTGCAATTTCCCGAGACTCCTACATAGTGCTTAGCTATCTCGGGAACCTTCTCTCCGACATCAACACCATCGATAGAGCCTGCCTGAATTACGCTGAGAGCCGTGATCCAGAGTCCATCATAGAGGTTTCCGTGAATCATGGAGATGGGTTCACCGAATCTTTCCAGATATAACCCGTTTATTCTTGTGAAAACAGGATTATCAGGTATGGCTGGATGGACTCCAATGAGTTTGATTCGAGAAAGAACGCTCGCATCCTCTTCAAAACCTGTGTAACGTGTGCCTGGGTCATCGTGCCAGTTATACCCGTTCCACACAAACCAAGGAACACTGAAAATGGAATCTTCAGTTGTGGAGCCAAGAATTTTCTCAAGATGATCACTGATCCCAATAAAATATACGGCGACATGGTTTTCACCGTGCTCATTTATTGCTCCTTGTATCTCATCTTTTAGAACTTCTGTCGCCTGTTCCAACTCTGAATCAGTACCCTGAGAATCTATCTGAACATCTATGATTTCTCCATTGTACTCTGCTATGAATTCTTCTCTCATGATATCAGCAAAACTAGCATGAAGAAGACTAAGAAAAATCACCTTAGATACATTGACACTCTCAACAGCCTCAACCAGAGGAACCGTGTAAAGATGATCCGCGGGATATAGCCTATAGGTTGATGGTGCTAATCTCAAAGGCCATGGCTGAGTTGAGCCGGGTGATATTATCAAGCATCCTCTCTCTTTTGCGAAACTGAAGAAGGTGTCCATTTGGCTACTCCAGCTTAGCCCAACGATGAGTTTATTGCCCGAATCGTAATGCTGTTTCGCTATATCAAAAGCATTCATACTATCCCCTTGAGCATCAGAAACTATGAACTTAAATTCTTGAGAGATTTCCTGCTCATTCAAGTGTTTATTGATGTCCTGTTCTGCAAGGTCTGCTAGAAACTTGTATGCCTCCAATTCCCTTGTACATGGGCAAATTACACCAATTGTTACGGTATCATTCTCCAAGCCATTTGATTCAGGCTCTTTTTTTCCCTGATCAAGATATTGAAAACCTATCACGAAGACGACAGCAGCCATAACAATGATTGTCGGTATCAGTATCCTTCTAAACTGCTTGGAGTCTCTCACAAAATACTCGCTGATTATTACAAGTTAAAGTGTTTTTGAAAAGAAAATTTTACAACAGGGCTAGTAGAGACCTCTCTTGACCTCGCGTGCAAGCCATCCATCCCCATCAAGGAACCCTTGTGCTGCGCCATCAGCAATCTCAACCGCAACCTTCTGAGCATCCTCAATGATCTTAGCCTCATCCATGGTCTTGACTATCTTGTTTTCAATGATCTGAATCCCGTTTACTATTACGTCTGTGATCTCGTCACCCCTTGCACTATAGACGATGTTGGGGGCGATATTGTTCATAGGATTATAGATAATAGGCGTCATATGGGGAACCTTCAAGTCAAGCAAGATAACATCCGCCTTCTTCCCCACCTCAAGGCTACCAATCTTATCTCCCAGTCCAATAGCTTGAGCACCATCTATGGTAGCCAGTCTGAGGGTCTTCCACGCAGGTAATACTGTAGGGTCACGGTGTCTAGTCTTGTTGAGTAAAGCAGCTACCTTCATCTCAACCAGCATATTATGGTGACCATTACCCGGGGCCTGATCGCTGCCAATGGTAGCATATTTTCCCCCACTCGCTATGAATAATCCGAGGGGTGGAGTAATTCCATCTATACCGCCTATGCTTGCTGGACAGGATGCATATCTGACGCCACGCTGCGCCAGTAATTCAACCTCATCGTCTGTTGTCTGGTGGCAGTGAGCTGCGATTAATTGATCATCAAGGTAATTGATGCTGTCGAGGTACTTGATTGTGGTCATGCCATATCGCATCTTCATCTGAAGCTCCTCCCTACCACCCTGAGCAACGTGAATATGCGCAAGCTTTCCAAGTTCCCTTGCTTTCTCCTTAACCGCAAGAAGTAGCTCCTTGTTCATCATGTCTGCGCCGTGAGGGCTCAGTATTCCTGTTATTCTGCCGTCTCCTGCATCATCGTATTTCTCGATGAGCTCAACGCCTTCCTTGAATTTTCTCTCACCAATATCCTCAAAGAATATGTAGAGCTGCTTGGGGTCTGGTCTGCTCTCGGGTCCAATCTGGTTGATTGTGTTTGCAAGGTTCGCCCTGACGCCAGATGGGATGAACACCTTGTCTGCTACTGGACCCATGTTTCCACCGATCTCTCCAAAAGTAGTGGTTCCTGATTTCATGGCTTCCAGTACGCCTACCTTTGACCCGATGATGCTATGCTCTGGAGTATAGTAGGCTGTGAATGGTGCCATTGTCTTTAGCATCCACTCGATCTCCGGTACGTCCTGAGCCAAGCCTCTAGCTAAGCTGAGTCCAGTATGGATATGCCCATCAACAAAGCCCGGTAACACCGCTTTACCATGAGCATCAATAACATGCTCAGCATCACTGTATTCTTTGACTATTTCATCGGTTTTACCGACAGCAACAATATTTTGTCCCTCAATGGCAACAGCTCCATCAACAATAGAGCCGACGCCTTCTCCTTGCATCGTGAGAAGGAATCCATTCTTGATTAGTATGCTCTCATATTTCTCCAAGGATTTCACCGTTTACCGTGATAATCAGTTATTCAGATAAAAACTATTGCCAACGAAAACGAGTTGAATGAATAGAAATTTCAGTGGTTTTTGATTAAATGACGAGTTCTACAAAAAATAAAACAGTTGATTACCTAGCAACATGCACTGGAGTAGGATCGAGTATTCTAATTAGGGTATCTGGTTTCATGCCTAGGATGAATCCCCTTCTACCGCCGTTAATGTAGATGTAAGGCAGGTCGAGTATAGTCTTCTCAGTGTAGACTTTGAGTTCTCGCTTGGTGCCAAAAGGACTGATACCACCCACCATATACCCTGTATACTTCTGAGCATCCTTCACGCTAACCGTCTTCACATTTTTAGTACCCAGCTGCCTCGCTAAGTCTTTCAGGCTAGTTGATTTCTCACCATGCATCAAAACTATGAAGGGCTTGTGATCGCTGTCTTCCATGACAAGGGTCTTGATCATGGCATGCTCAGAGACATCCATTATCTCCGCGGCAGCAACAGCACCGGATTTCCGGTAATCATAAAGATGTTTGGTATACTCAGCCTCGTTTTCATCCAGCATAATAGTGGCTTGAGTAACGGGAAACTTGGTCATCATGGATCACTTGATATGCCTGACGCCATGTTTCTTTGCCTTCTTTATCCACGTTGGTACTGGAGGGACTAGTTGATCTTCTGGTTGGAGAACTAGTTCAGTGAAGCTGGGTTCATCGCTGTCGAATGCTTCCTTGAGTTTGTTTAACTCCTCGGGCTTGGTTATTCTCTGGGCTTTTAGTCCGAAGCCTTCAGCGATCTTCATGTAGTCTACCTCCTTGAAATTGGTGGCGAAATCCACGTACTCTTCTCCATAGCTGAGCCTCCACTCTGCACGTATCCAGCCGAAGCTTCTGTTACTCATCACGATAATATTGTTATTGAGACCCATGCGTGCGATGGTCTCCAACTCTGCAGCCGCAAGCCCAAAGCTACCATCACCCACCAATCCAGCTATACAGCTATCTGGACGAGCCACACTAGTCCCAATAGACGTCGGTAATGCATACCCAAGACTACCCATAGCAAAATTATACGCCATGGATCGTCCAGCCTCAGGAACCTTGTAGAAGGTCGAGGTATAGATGGCGCTGGTCCCAACATCCATTACGAGGCATCGATCATCTGGGAGCGCCTTATCCAGTTCCTTGATGAACCTAACAGGGTGAATCGGTATCTCATTGCTCTCAGCCATCCCCGAGACATAATCATCATGCTTCTTCTTTTCCTCAAGGAGCCTCTGTATTCGCGGGAGCTTCATCATCTCCCTTGGACTGGTCTCGGCTAGCTCCAGCATCCATTCCAGTGTTGCCTTGACATCCCCAATCAAGATTACATCAACAGGATAATTGTTCCCAGCCTCTTGCTCGCTGATATCCAGCTGAATTATCTTGGCTTTGGTGTCCCGTGGGGGTACCGTCCATTTATCGGTTCCAGCGCTATCCGTGCTACTCCCAACGAAAAAAACGAGATCAGCCTCACAGAGCACCCTGTTACTCAGGGCTGTTCCACCCCGCGCCCCAATAACACCGATACTCAAAGGATGACGCTCAGGCATCGATCCTTTACCATTAATGGTTGTTCCCACAGGAGCGGCGAAAAGCTCGGATATTGCTACTACTTCGTCCCAAGCCTGACTATACAATGCTCCCTGACCGCACACAATCACCGGGTTTTCCGCTTCCCCAAGTAGCTTCAACGCCTCAATGATCTTTGGTGTTTCTGCAACTGGTCTATGCCCGGGATAACCAGTGAAATCCTTCTGAGCATAGAGCATTGGGTCAACTATCTCGCCTTGTAATACATCGTAGGGTAGTCTGATGTGCACCGGTCCCGGTTTACCCGAGGTAGCCACCCTGAAGGCTCGTCTGATGGTGTGTGGTATCTGGTCTGGGTTGGTAACAGTGATGGATTCCTTGGTTATTCCCTTGAACATGCTAGTTTGATCCAAGCCAGTAAGCATGTTATTGGTCTCCAGATGCAGCGGAATATCCGAGGTGAAAAAGATCATAGGCAAAGAGCCCTTGTACGCCTCAGCAACTCCCGGTAAAATGTGGGTGCTCCCTACGCTGGGCGCCTCACATAGTCCGGGCTTGAAGCTGAACCTAGCATAACCATCAGCCATAAACGCCGAGGACCTTTCATCCCTTGCCATTACGTGTTTAATTTCGGGAAAATCCAGCCATTCCTTGTACCATGGAAGAGTGGTCTCGCCGGGTAATCCAAAAACATATTCTGTATCATAATTTTTCAGCATCTCTAAGAGAGCGCGGGCGCAATTCATAGATGATAGAGAGTCCATGATTTTATATCACGGTTTCGACGAGGCTCCTGTGGATTGTATGTTTTAAATTGGTAACAGACCATCTGGTTCATTGAATACCTTGATTAAATTGATGCTAGTTGGATGTGGATTGCGGGGCAGGTCATGGGGACGTGTTGTGAAGGATAACCCTGACTGTATGATTAATGCATATGTTGACATCGATCAGAGCGCCATAGAGAACATCAAAAAGATCAATCAAGACACGAATATTACGGGATATACTGATTTCAATACCGCAGTACGTGAAGCAGATGTTGATGCCGCGATAATTGTGACTCCACCCCAATTCCATTACCAACAGGCAGTTACACTAATCGACAGAGGTTTACCTCTTTTAGTAGAGAAGCCCCTCACAGAAGACTATGCTTCTTCTCAGGATTTAGTGAATCGCGCAGAAGAAGATGATCTTCCTCTTCTTATTGGGATGCAGTTCCGATACATGCCCGTAACCCAAGCCTATAAACGGTTATTTGAGACCGGGGGCTTTGGGGCACCCAGCTTTTCCCAGTTCTCATATATCAGAACAAGAAACCCCATGAGCTACAAGGGCATGGTGTTGAACCAGTACTGTAATGATATGACTCACACATTCTTGCTGGAGCAGGCTATCCATCACCTCGATTTGATACGATACGTCTATTCTTCTGAGGTAGAGTCTGTCTACGCCTACGAGTGGAACCCGGCGGAATGGGAGACAAACCCATACAAACAGGACCCTAATGTATCAATGCATCTTCACATGAAGAACGGTATACATGTGAATTATCTAGGAACATGGATTTCCGGCAACGAAGGAATGAATGAAGGCATCGATTTTAGATGGAGAACCGACTTTGAAAAAGGAATAATAGTCCAACAAGAACTATTCGGGGAAGATGGAATCTACACAGCAACCCAAAGCGCAGAAAATCTAACGCAAATCGATACAGGACCCATCGAGCCATTTTACACCGATACGGTAATGTTGCTCGAAGAATTCATAGAATGCCTGAAAAATAAAAAAACTCCAGCAACAAGCGGAAAAGACCATCTGAAAACCCTTGCAGTTGTGCTTGCGGCGATTGAATCATCAGTTACGGACAAGAAAGTCAATGTTAATGAGTTTATGAAAAAAATTAACACAATTCACTGACATGCTCCACCGGGTTATCATTAAATTACATTTCAATGATTTAGGGCTATAATCTCAGGATTATAGAGTAATGGTTCTAATTACCTTTCAATAATCTCCTTAAATCTAGTTTTTATACAAGCACTCAGAATCATGTGAGATCTGAGAGGATGCCAATGGAGTTCCATGAAGATGTAATCGTCATCATCGGCCACAACGGAGCCACAGTAACAGAGGATGGAGAATACTATCTATTCTTTGGAGGTTACGAGCATGCAGCCGAGTATAACGGAACCATAGTAAGAGAAGATGAAGTTGAGATGGCCATCAACCACGAGGTCATCCACTGCGTACTTGACAGTATAGGCGAGGACGCGGAGAAACTCGATAACATCTGGTGCAAATACGAGGTCAGACACCATAAACTCCTAGACCATTGCAGCCAGATGGGCTTAGGCTTCTAAACCCAAAAGAGGGGAGGGGGGTACCCCAATCAAACCCCGTTTACCGTTTATTTCCAATAGAAAACCTCCAGAAGAGCCCAGATTGGATCAGAATAAGTGCAAAAACGTACACAATCACCGGTAAATAATGACAAAAAAGTATTGGTAACCCGGGTTATACCCACACTTTTTCGAGTAGTTTCAAGGCGTTTCCACCAACAATCTTACTAATTTCCTCATCACTGTACCCGTGTTTTATCATCCACCGCATGACATTCACATACTCGTTTGGGTTCTCAAGTCCCATCACATAACCCGGATCAACCATACCATCCGGTACAGGATAAGGAGTAATCGTCTCTCTTCCCTCACGACCATAGTGTCCTTGTCTTCTGGGGAACCATACCTTGTAGAGCTCCTGATGAGCCCCATACAGAGTATCTGGGCCACACCCGACATGATCTATTCCCATCAAATCGATGCAATACTCCACACATTCCATATAACTCTCAATACTCCCAACAGGATGCTTCTCAGTTCTTAACCCCTGGCCAGCACCCCCCACTCCAAGAACCCCATCGTGTTCAGATAACGCCTGCAGAACCTCGTTTCCCTTGGTATGTCCTTGAGCAATGGCTGCTGGTCCACTATGGCTATCATAGATGGGAAGACCACTGGCCTCGATGGTCTCAATAGCGGTCCTATCATTGGTATGCCCCACGTCTACGAGTAATCCAAGCTTATTCATCCGTTTAACCGCATCATACCCGAAATCAGTTAAGCCACTGTCCTTGAAACTCTCTCCCATGCCGCCGCCCAGCATATTGGACTCACTGTAACATATTCCCATACTGCGTATGCCTAAACCGTAGAGAACATCGATACGATCCAGCTCATTCTCGATGGGAGTAGCTGACTCTAAACAGAAGACCATGGCAACCTTACCTTGCTCCTTGGTTTCCATGATATCTTGGACTGTTTTACAGTGAGTAACCGTTTCTTGATGGGCTATATCGCTGAGCCTTATGCCCAGATCATGGATTACATCCATCCATTTCCAGCCGCTGTAGCTTGTGATATAAGCCATACCATCCATCATGTTCTCAAAAACACAATCAATATGGCTATTGCTCAATGCCTCATATGCAGTAAACTGGCGTCCAAGTCTATGGAGTTCCGGCAATTCCTCCATATTCTCAGGCCAGAGTACAGGATGTTCATGTAAATCAACCAGAGTAGATCTCTCAACTAATCCCTGATACCTTTCTTCCTCCGTCTTACTAAGAGGTACATAATGTGGCTCCAGTCTAGGATGTTTAGCTAACTTGAATTCCTTGTAATCGAATCCAGATTCAAGAAAATCAAATGCCTTGTATCCACTATATCTCTTCTTTCCACCCAATGTTATCAATGAAGATTTGACTCAAGATCAATAAAAGAGCATTCAACCCTAGCACCTTTATAATCTGCAAAAACGTACACTGATTAAGGAGTTATTAAACATGCAAACCACAAAAGTAGAAGGAACGAAAACAAAAAACAAAGTATTCCTCTATACCCTCAGCACATGTGGCTGGTGCAAAAAAACCAAGGCATTACTCAAAGAGAAAGACGTAGCATACGAGTACATCGATCTAGACAAGTGCAGTAAAGAAGATCAGAAGACCGCTATAGATGAGTTAAAGTCAAAGAACATCCCAGTGGCTTTCCCAATAGTCATAGTTGACGAAGATACAGTTATACAAGGCTTCAAGAAAGACAATATTCTCGAGGCCCTTGGACTATGACTACCGTCGAGGAAGCGCGTAAAAGGGCTGAGAGGGACGCACTCAGGAACAGGATGCATCTCTGCCCCATTCCTGACATGCTAGATGATCTCTTAAAGGGTCTAGCCGAAAATGAGGAACGATACGGATACCCTAGCTGTCCATGCCGAATGGCATCAGGTGACATAGAGAAAGACCGGGACATCATCTGTCCATGCGACTACAGGGATCCTGATATCGAGGAATATGGTCAATGCTACTGCGCATTATACGTCAATAAAGCCGTCTACAACGGAGAGAAGCCTACTGAGTCTATTCCTGAAAGACGCCCCATGGAGAAACAGATGGCATTCCTTGGATTCAATGATGAAACTGAAGAAGAAAAAGTACAGGGAGAGGTCCAGTCTACCGATCGAAGATTGTTATACTGTAAACAATGCGGATACACTCTGCTACGGGAAGAGCCGCCATACAAGTGTCCTATCTGCCAAGCGAAACGCGAGTTATTCGCCGAGATAGCCATAGAAGGTAGCATAAAAACTAGAGAGATCTACTGATCTCAATTATAAATTAGGTTAGCCGATAAGAGCGTTGAAGAATAGCTTGAATGATGCATCAGTCAAGGCTCTATTCTGAGGCTGGAAGCCATACATGATGACCTTGCCTTTCTTCTTTTTCGCCTCAATCAATGCAGCCTTACGCGCAAGATGCTCCTCACCGATAAGCCACCCGCTCTGCATCAGGTTCTCCTGCTGATAACTAACGACCACCTTGTAGTCCTCATTGTTGTTGGTTCCCTTGACTGCATAGGCGTGGTTTCCCCTGAGCAATATCAACCCTTTATCAGGCATACCATATCCTAGAGGATGCGTATTATCGAAGTCAACCCGTACAGTGCTGCCAGGGCAGTGGAACTTTTTAGGATCCATCTCCTTCAGAGTATTCCTCACAGGGATACCTAGCTTATCCATCGCGAACTCACAGGATTCATAGAGAGCAAGTACTGTTCCTCCGTTCTCCACGAACTCGTTTACCTTCTTTACGCCTTCTTCTCCTAGACCTGACTTGTATTTCTCGGGTAAAACAGGCGCAGTAAAGGCACCCTTGTATCGCTTATCATAGTATTCCTCAACTTTCTCTCCCGTAATTAAGGCAGTGGCATCACTTGGCAAGATCAACACATCATATTCTTCTAGTCCTGCCTTGACTTCCTCATCTTTTACTGTTGTATACTCAAAGTCAAACTGTTCCAAGAGCCAACGAGTCCAGCCCTCATCCATGTTTCCACCCCAGTAACGCTGATAAATAGCCACCTTCAAAGGATTAACCTCCTCAGATTTTACCCTCAAAGCCTTCTCTAAGGGAATCAAATTGAGGTGCGTCTCCTTGGCAATCTTGGCTAACTTTTTCTCGTCGCCAGAGACATGGAACATCCCAGCAGGATAAGAATCATTACCAATATTCACTGGCTTAGAATATCGCTTTACCGTCAAACCCTGTTTATGGAGCTTGTTTACTGCCTTGAAGCCATCATTAATCCTGCAATCAATCAGATAACCATGCTTGGACTCACCGAGAAGCTTACCCTTAGGCGCAACTGGCTCAACCCTCTTGAAGCTACCAACAGGAACCTCCTCAGCCTCAACAATAGAGATACCCTTGAACTCAGCCATTGTCTGTGTCGCAAAATCATAATTCATCATGGGCACCCCATCAGGAGTCCTAACCCAGAGATTATCCCTGTAATATGTCCTGCTCAGCAACATGATAAGGAATGGACGAGCAACCTGATCCGCGAAAACAACGTAACTACCCTTAGGATAAGTTATCTCACCTACTTGGAAAGATTTCTCGGCTCTATGAATCTCAACTGTCATATCGCTCAAGGTCTTCAAGAACCTGAAAGTCGTATTAGGATCGCCTTGACCTGGGGGGAAGATAAACGCGTATGGCGCCTCAGTCTTGCCCTTCTCGATACTTCTAGATGCCTTGGCGTACATGTTCTTCAAGACCATCTCACGGTTATTAGCCGCGACCTCCAACGTCGCTAAAGCCGCTGTCATCTGCCCCTTCAAAATATCCTTAAGATGCCACCATCCCCCCTTCCAAGGATCATTAAAGTTTACTGAGGCACGGTACTCTGGACGCCCCCTCGGATGAGGCTGTAACTGATGATAATGTACATAGACTGGGGTAGCCACCTTGACGCTAGACGACTCAGTGAACATTCCACAGATGTTAAACCAGGGAAATACCAAGCTGAAACCCGGCATAAAATCAGACGGGAAAACAGCAGCCTGCTCAACGCCGCTGAGCCCCTCCGAAGCCATCCTGATAGCCATCTGGGAGCCATAATGCTTCTGCTCGGTCCAAACGAGGGGATCAGCCACCTCATTCACAGGGTTACTGTTAGGCGGAATAAAGAACCTTGAACCATAGAACCCCATCTGATGGTGGTCAATATATGCTTGGGGATACCATTCCTTGAGTATTACCCGGTTCATAATCTGCGTCTCAACCTGAGTCAGGGTCAATGCATCCCTGTTGTTATCATGTCCCACATACTTGTGGTACAACCAAGGCATACTGCATCCCTCAAACTCTGTACCAAGATACTCTTTATACCAATCAACAGTCATGATCTGACCATCAGGATTAGCACAAGGGAACAAAACAAGCACAACATTCTCCCTAATCTGCTCAATAAGCGGCTCATCACTAGTCAATAGCTTATACGCAAAATCGCTAACAACCTGTGTACCCCCCACCTCACTAGCGTGAATACTCATGGTCATAGCCACCACAGTCTTACCTTCCTTGATGATCCTATCAACCTCTGTTTTTTTGAGGTTCTTGGGGTGGCTTATACTCCAAGTATCCTTCTTGATCTTCTCTAAATTAGACAAGTTATCTGCCGAGGAAACATACGCCACCAAAATAGGGTGACCCATAGTGGTCTCGCCCTCCTCAACAACCTTGATCCTATCAGAAGCCTCATCCAGTTTCCAGAAATACTCGACAACTTTATCCCATCGAACAAGCTTTCTATCAGTACCCGGTTTAAAGCCATAAAATTCTTCAGGAGTAACTAGTTCCGTCATGAGCAAAGCATATACTTACATCTTATTTAAGACCCAACATCCACCAAAAAACAGGCTCCAATAAAAACTAACAAAACATCGAATTTCATTTAAATAGTTTATATACCCGGATACAAGAATACAATAGGAAAGACATGAAATTTGTCCAGTTAAAAACCATCAGAGACTTAGTTATGCTTTTAGCAAGCTCACCAGCAACAAACGTCATCCAACACCTCGAAAACAGTGGACACCTCTACTTCGTAATCGGCGGCACACTCAGCGAGGTCTTCATGTACCTCGTAAAACAGGATGACCCTCTAGAAGGTAATTTCATCACATACAATAGTTACAGCGGCGAGATAGGGACAAATGAAAAAATATCAACCGAACCCAACATGAGCAGCTTCCCAGTAATAGAGATAATAAGACAAGACCTAATTACATCAGAGACATACGAGACTCTAAAAAACCTATAACTAAACCCATAAAAGGTGAAGAAAATGGACTTCGAAGAAGACTTAGAAAATGACTTTGATGATGAAGCCCTGAAACGTAACATAATCGACCAAGACCTAAGCATCAGCATTGAAAACGTGGTAGCGTCAGCGAGCCTAGATCAAAAAATCGATTTACTTGCCATCATGAAGGTATTCAGAAACGTAGAATACCGACCAAAGCAATTCCCAGGACTGGTATTCCGACTCAAACGTCCAAAAACGGCTACACTCATATTCAGCTCAGGCAAAATGGTCTGTACAGGTGCAAAAAGCGAGAAGCTGTCGAAGAGAGCAGTCAACAAAGTAGTACGAGAACTCAAAAATAACGGTATAATTATATTAGGCAAACCCACGATAACCATCCAGAACATAGTAGCATCAGCTAACCTTCATGGAAAGATCGATCTAGAGACTGCTGCTGACATAATGGAGAACGTGATGTACGAGCCAGAGCAGTTCCCTGGGCTCATCTATAGGATGAGTGAACCAAAGGTAGTAATGCTCCTGTTCGCTTCAGGAAAACTCGTGTGCACAGGTGCAAAACATGAGGACATGGTCAAGGAAGCAGTCGAGAAACTACATGAGATTCTCCAAGACTATGACCTGATATACTACGATTAGAGGCAAAAACATGCCATCAAAAGAAAAAACAGAACAAAAAGCCCTGAAAATCATATTCGAGGCTGGAGAAGAAGGCTTACTCCAATCAGATCTATGGAAACTCCTAGATGTTAGCAGTAGAGAAGGCAGCAGGCTAGCAAAGAAATTCGAGGAAAAAGGCAAAGTCGTTAGAGAAAAAGTACTCAATAATGGACGATGGACCTACAAGCTCTTTTTCAAGAAAGAACCTGTAACTCTAGACTCGGTAGCAGGGTGTCCATGCCTAATCTGCCCAGAGATAGACAAATGTTTCAGAGGCGGAACACAGGATCCAAATTCATGCTTACTCTTAACAGCATGGATCGATCCAAGGATAGAGCAACCACCTCTTGAGGTACAAGAGTGAGATAACCGCATTGGACGAAAGTAAAAAGGAGATACTTCGATACGGGATAACATTCGTAGCCCTAATCGCTGTTTTTTATGGAGGAACTCTACTACTAAGAAACTCTTTGGGTACTTCAAACCCCATGATGGTAGTAATCAGCCAAAGTATGGTACCAACATTAGGGGTCGGCGACTTCATATTCATTGAATCAATAAACGATTTCGATGATGTATCTGTTGGAGATCCCCCGGAAGGAGATATTCTCGTCTTTCTACGGCCCGGATTGTCCGATGAATACATAGTGCATAGGGCTATAGATGGGGTTGAAACCCCAAATGGGTGGATATACCAGACCAAAGGAGATCATAACGCATTTCCAGACGGATTCCAAGTACAAGAAGACTTAGTGATTGGCAGAGTAATCAACAGGCTGCCAGTTGTAGGGTATTTTAGCCTATTCATTAAAACCATGAAGGGCTTCGGTCTCGTCTTGGGGTTGATGGCTGTCTCCTTTTTCTACGATAATATTCTCCCAAACAAACCAGATGATATCATAAAAGGTCGATTTAATTACCTATCACTAATACCCTTTGCAGTAGCTCCAATTGTACTCATAAAGATATGGATGCAGCCCGCAGATCATCAGACTCTCGAGATGATTGCCCTCATATCATGGTACATAGGTTGCTTAGCTCTTCCCTTGACCACCACTGATGATGATATGGGATTAATGTTCTGGCTATACCACTTGGTCTTAATGATGATACCCATAGCATGCGACCTCGTATGGTGGACTACTGGAATAACACCCAGCAATTGGTGGACGATACAGGGAAGCACAGTGCCAATCTCATGGCTATTGATGGAAGAGACTCAATCATTTCACTACGCATTCAAACAGATAATAATCTGGATAGGCCCCGGCATACTCCTATTCTTAAGCCTCTTATATGCGAAAAGAAGTCGAATTACCTCAATAACCAAAATAAGTAAGAAACTTAGAAATCTCTAACTTTTTTATTAAATATAAAAAGGGAATTAAAATAAAGGTAGGTTTTGGTCTTACTCTATGACCATTACCGTGCTGTATACGGCTGGTAGCTGGCGCTCGATAGATAGTACTGCTCCGGCTGATGGCCTTAGCTCGATCCTGAACTCCTCATAGGGATGTGTATACACGTTATCCTGTGTAAGTCCGGATGGATCAACTGCAGCTGGAGTTAGCTCTGTAAAGTTAACCTCTACCTTGAACTTCTCACCAGTCTCACACAGGCTGTCACCGTCATCGTTGACACCCGTGATGGTCATGATGGTACCGTCAGTGTCGTAAATTTCACCGTGACACCGTGCGTTGGTGTATGTTGCTACGAGCTTGCTGTCATCCAGATCGATAGGCTCATGACCCTGACTGAGCTTGATGTAGAAAGTCAGTTTCACTAGGTCGATATCCGCTTGGTCGCCTCCGGTATCGTTGAACTGTCCGATGACTCCACTGTCAACAAGCAGTGCGCTGCTTGCCTCACTCATACCGCTTGAGATAACTGATTGTGCTTTTTCTGCTGTCAGGAATCCCATGTTCAATACGACGAATGCAAATGCTGCTGCTGTGATTACGAATGCTACCAAAATTATGGCTGTCTCGAGACCGGTCATACCGCTTCTTTTAACTAGTTTCATTTTTTTTCTCCTCCCCGCTTCCGGGGTACGAGCAAAACGTGTTTTAGCGGCTATATAGAGAAATGTCTGTAAACTTCGTCTACATACCCTGAATAAACTTGTTTCACGGTAAAGGTTTAAAGAGATGATGCCTGCATATTCGATGAACTATATTGAAGAATATCAAAATCGTTTCATATGGTATCGGAGTAATTGGTAAACGATTAGCAACCCATCTTTTAACAAAGGAGGGCGTTGAGATCGTTGGAGCAATCGATATTAATCCAGCAATAGTAGGGAAGGATCTCGGAGAAGTACTTGGTCAGGAAAAGATTGGCGTCATTATAAGTAATGATGTGGATAAGGTTCTGAGCGAGACAAAGCCAGACATCGTTTGCCATACTACCATGAGTTATCTACGCCAAACATATGACCAGTTTGTGGGCATCCTTAACCACGGAGTAAACATCGTAAGCACTTGTGAGGAGCTTGGTTATCCTTACGTCGAGGAAGAAGCTACTGAGTTAGCAAAGAAACTTGACAAGCTTGCGAAGGAGAAGGGAGCTACCATGCTTGGAACAGGTATTAACCCTGGTTTCCTCATGGACACCTTGCCGATATTCCTCTCAGGACCTTGTGAGCAAGTAGAATCAATGTATATTGCGCGTCAGATGGATGCATCGACTCGTCGTATCCCGTTCCAGAAAAAGATCGGTGCAGGCATGACCGTTGAGGAGTACAGGGACGCCATTGATAACCACAAGATTACAGGGCACGTTGGATTGGAGCAGAGTATGCAGATGATCGCAGACGCCCTCGGATGGACCTTGGATGAGATAAAAGTCGATCAACCAGAGCCAGTAACCTTCGACCATGAGGTGAAAAGCGATGCAATCACAGTACCAACTGGATATTCTGCGGGTGGAAAACAGATGGCTTATGGTATCAGTGGAGAAAAGACTCTGATAACAATGGACTTCAAGGCATACATCGGGGCAGATGAGGAATATGACCGCGTAAGCATAAAGGGAGTACCCCCCATTAACAACAAGATCTCCCCATGTGTACACGGAGACCATGGTACAATCGCCATGACTACTAACATGATCCCCCACGTGATTAATTCAGAGCCTGGGTTAAAGACCATGGCAGAGCTACCTCCACCACACGCCACCCCATCTCACTTCGGAAAATACGTGAAGTAGCCCTATTTTCAGTGATCCGCAAGGATCACATTTTCTTTTCTAAACTCGATATGTTTTAACCAGTTAGTGTCATCTCTCATAGGATAATCAATAAGCATGTGTGTTCCTCTACTTTCTTTTCGAGTACTCGCTGCTTTGGTTACTAGTCTTGCGATAAAAGATAAGTTTCTGGTCTGAATAATCTGCTGGGTAATCTTTTGATCAAATATTTTATTGGTTTCTAGGTATATCGAGTCCAGCTTTTTTTTGGACTTTCTTCAAGTCTGTGAGTCTCTCTATTTATTCCAACATTTTCCCACATCAATTATCAAATCTATTGCCGTGGCTTCCTCAAATATCCTGATATTTTGGTTTCTCTCTAGGTTACTTACTAGGATTTTCTGGATCTCATGCCCAGTGATATCTCCTGCATGAACAACTCTTCTACTATAATGTCCGCCTTCTCTAGTAAGGTCCAGTTTCCCGTTAATTTTAGAAAACTCTACTCCTATTGAGACATTTCATTCTCGGATGTAGAATAAATGTTTGGGTAAAAATATTAGTAGACTGGTTTTCTCAGAGTTTTTCCTGCATGATTTCCTGTATACTTGCCTTCTGAGATTGTTAATTCTCCATTTACTATGACATATGGAATTCCCGCGGGGAAGTTGTGGGGGTCCTTGTAGGTGGCTCTATCAATTACAGTTTCTGGGTTGAAAATTGTAACATCTGCCAACATACCTGGTCTTAGAAGCCCTCTATCCAGTATTCCAAATCTCTGGGCTGGGAAGCTACTCATCTTTCGAACAGCCTGTTCCCATGTCAATATGTTTTCTTCTCTTACATATTTTCCAAGTATTTTTGGGTATGTTCCGTAGTGGCGGGGGTGTGGTTTTCCTCTGCAGAAAGGTCCTTCTACTGTGCAGCATCCAGCATCTGTTCCTACCATGTGAAGTGGGTGTTTCATTATCCTCTGGACATCGTCTTCATCTCCATAGAAGATGATCATCCCTGCTGCGCCTTCTTCCTCTAAGAGTAGCTCGTATAGTGCGGTGAATTCATCTTTGGATCCTCGTTTTTTCTTTATCTCAGCCATGTTTAGGCCTTCGATAAATTTGTTCTCTTCCGTGTTCACTGAGGTGACATAGACGTTTTCCCATCCAAGTTCTCCAGCGAAATTCTCCCATCCTTCTATTCCTTCCTCGATCTCTTTCCTCATGCGGGCTCGGAGTTCTGGGTCTTGTAGTCTTTCTAGTGCTTTTTCTCGTCCTCCATCATGTGCCCAAGGTGGTAGTAGGGTCATCAGGCTCGTTGAACCTGCCTTGTATGGGTATTGGTCTAAGGTTACGTCCAGTCCTTTTTCACGGGCTTTCTCAAACATTTCAAGCGTCAGGACGCTGCTTCCCCAGATTGTCTTGCTTGCTATTTTATGGTGGCTTATTTGAACCGGAATATTTGCTTTGTAACCAATCTCCAATGCTTCTTCGAGTGCTTTCATCAGAGTTCTTCCTTCACCCCTGATATGACTATCATAGACGCCATCATACTTTGCCACTACTTTTGATAGCTCAATGATCTCTTGAGTTTCTGCGTATATTCCCGGTGGATATATCAACCCAGTGCTTATGCCATAAGCTCCAGATTTCATTGCTTCTGCTGTATATTGCCTCATTTGATCTAATTCATTAGCTGTGGGTGCCCTTGCATCGTATCCCATCGCTGCAGCTCTGATTGCTCCGTGTCCCACTATGTGGGCTACGTTTGCTCCGAGTTTTTCTTTCTCTTCTTCAATTAGGTATTCGTTGAAGCTTGACCATGTGAGTTTTAACTCGATTCCTTCTGGTAGGTTTGCGTCTGAGGATTTCTGTGCCTCTTCTCTGATTAAATCACTTAATGGTGCAGGACTGGAGCCACATTGACCCGCTACAATCGTGGTGATTCCCTGATGGATGACGTTTTCCATATCCCTGTAAATCAGCGTGTTATAGTCACCGTGGCTATGAGCATCAATGAATCCGGGAGAGACAAAATGTCCTGATGCATCTATGTTTTTCTTGGAATCAAGGTCTAGTTTTCCAATAGCATATATTTTTCCATCTTTTACCCCTACGTCTGCCTTGTACCATGGGTTACCAGCTCCATCGATTACCTTTCCATGCTTAATTAACAAGTCTAGTTCCAAAATAGATCACTTACATAGAACAGGTTAGAGGAGATTTAATACTAATGCTGATAGTTACACTTTCATCTATTCTTCTCGAATATTTGAAGACTTATCTGTAGATGCCTGAATCGCATTCATCAATGCTGTTATGAATTTCCTATCTTCGTTCTGATCTATATCTTCGATTGTAATAACTCCCGGGGTGGTTACCCTCTATGTGTTCTAGCTTGGAGTACAAAGATCGTTTTTTTTCATTTCTATAATTGATTTCATAATATTTCGCTACTTAAATATTGCGTTAAAAGTTAAAATTTTATTATTAATATATTGTTTTTTTAACTATTTTAATTATGGATTTGGAAAGCTTTTATGCAGAAAGATTGCAAAATCAGGGTGAGAAACATGGAAGACATAGATGTCTCCGAGTTCATTGAACAGCAGGTACACGCAGTACGAGAGGTTCTTGGACAAAACAAGGCAATAGTTGCAGTAAGCGGTGGTGTTGATAGCACGGTATCAGCGGTTATTGCACACAAAGCAATCGGAGACAACCTAGTCTGTGTATTTATCGATGACAACTTCATGCGACTCGGAGAAGCAGAACAAGTCAAGAACTTGCTTACAAGTGAGCCCTTGAATCTACCATTAAGAATTCTTAACGAACGCCAGCGTTTCATGGAGACCTTAAATGGACTTAGCGATGCCGAGGAAAAAAGAAAGGCATTCAGGGAGACATTCTATCAGACATTACGAGATGCAGCTGAAGAGGAGGGTTGTGAATACTTAATTCAAGGAACGATTAAGGCTGATGTGGATGAAACCTCTATTGGAATAAAGACTCAGCATAATATTCTCGAACAAATAGGCATCGACCCCGTGGAAAAATACGGACTCCAAGTTATAGAGCCACTGAAGAGTCTATATAAATATCAAGTTAGAGATGTAGCCCGTTTTCTAGAAATCCCACCAGAGTTAGCGGAACGCCAGCCTTTCCCCGGGCCAGGTCTAAGTATTAGAGTAGTAGGGCAAATTACCGCTGAGAAACTGGATGAATTGAAGAAAGCCACATTTATAGTTGAGGAGCAACTTGGCCCCCACAGTCCATCACAATACTTTGCCGCTATTTTCAGCGGAGAGGCTCCTAAGGAACTCAAGGTTCTTAGGCGAGACGCAGCGCAGCTGCTTGAGTCTTCTGAGACTAATGTTCGTGCAGGTATGCTTACGGAGAAAACCACTGGTATTATGGATGGTAAGCGGGCATATGGTACCCTTTTAACTATGGCTCTTCTTGATGACTCGGAGAGAACAATTGATCCTAACTATGAACAGCTGACGCATATACGGGACTATGTTTTTGATAATTATCCTGAAGCCACTCGTCTGGTCTTGCTCGTTGACAAGCGTGATGCTCCCGGGTATACTGTAACAATTAGAGCTGTAAAGACTAGGGATTATCTTACTGCTAAAATCATGCAGTTACCTTGGACTACTCTGCTTGAGGCGGCATCCAAGATATTTGATAGCTGCCCAAATGTTAGTAGAGTATACTATGATCTGACTCCAAAACCGCCTGCAACAATAGAATACGAGTAAAAGAATCAGGGATTTATTCCTAGTTCTTTGAATTGGGCTTGGACCCCCATCTTGGCGTAAATAAGATCGTTTCCTAGTGTCACCAAGTTGTATCCTTTCTTCATCCTCTCAGGAATAGATGACCCTGAGGCTTGATGAATACCTGCGCCGATCCCAGCTGCTTTTGATGCATCGTATACAATATCTATTGCCTTCTGCACATCTGGATGACTCATATTTCCAAGGTGCCCGTAGCTAGCTGAAAGATCAGCGGGCCCAATATAGGTTGCATCGATTCCTTCAACAGCACAGATTTCCTCGATGTTGGCTACAGCTTTCTTGGTCTCTATCTGTACAACTACCATGATCTCATCATCTGCTGTCTTCAAGTAGTCTGGATCAAACAATCCTGCTCTTCTTGGACCACATCCCCTAAGTCCATCGGGTGCGTATCTTGTGGCTTTTACTGCCATCTCAGCTTCCTCTTTGGAGTTGACCCATGGTACCAGTATACCATAGGCTCCAATGTCCAAAGCTCTCTTAATAGCTACCAAATCGTTCCACCATACCCTCACTATTGGAGTAGTTTTTGTATCTGGTCGCATAGCCTGCATTAATGTCTGAGCCATTATTGGGTCGAGTGGAGCGTGTTCCGTATCAATTACAAAATAATCGAAACCCATGCTGGACATCATTTCGGTCATTATTGGGCTCTCAACCGTGATCCATGTCCCGTAAAGCTGTTCGTCTGCTTTCAGTCTTCTCTTAAGTTCATTTCTCATATATATACACCTTAATAGACAAATAACAGGAAACCAATTTCCTATTTAGCGTTTCGTAGCCTACCCTATGTTTTCAACTATATTCAGGATTCCATCTACCCATCTGAGGTAACTGTTTAGTGATGCCCGTAGCGCAGTAGAATCAGAGGCATGAGTCTGGATAACCAAAAAATGATCCACGATCTCGATATCTGTTTCAGATCTGTCAGAGGAAGGCGTCTCAGCCTCAGGGCCCAAGGCGGTCTTGATAACCCCAAGAAGCTTTGTGTTTAACTCGATTTTTATTACAGCCTTTACAGCATCATTTGGGATATCCATAGCTGAGATAAAAGAAATAGATGTTTAAAAAAGGATTAGTTTTGGACTCTGATTCTTCGTGAGGCTTGTCCTACTTTTGTAGACGGTGTATATGCTCCGCCTGCAAATGTGTGTCCACATTTTCTGCATCCCCATAGTCCAACGCTGATGCGTTTTACACTGGGGCTTGCACAGCTGGGGCAATTGTGATAGGTGTGGAGAGAATCCATGATCCTCCCGTACCTTTTACGGAGGGTAGCTCCTCCTCTGCCTCTTAGTCCTACGTTTTTACGTTTTTTCTTTGCCATTACTCGCTCACTGCGTGTGACCTTATCTCTGCCGCCTTCTCCGTAGCGATATTTATGCATTTCTTTAATTCGTCTACTGTGAAGCCGACTGGGCCTGATTTCTGCAGAGTTGTTACGTTTCCTTTCTCATCAAGAGTTACGGTAAGCCTTCCATCCGCGACTTCCTCTTCGTCTGCAGTAGCATCTAAGATGAAGTGTTTATCAATCTTGTAGATGGTTATCGGGATTGGCTCACATCGGAGTTTAAGTTTCTTGGTCTTTCCAGTCTCAGATACCTTGTTGTCTTTGGATACCTTATATCCCGGGATCATGGTGTTCTTTAGAGCTGCCAAAGCGCCTACTCCACATGCATCAATGAGGTTTCCATCCCAGTTAAATACGTAAAGGTCTACGAATACGATGTACACTTTTTCACCGGAAACTAGTCCAAGCTCTTTCATGTCTAGTATCTCTGCTGAACGAAGCCCTCTATCAACGACTCTGGCTAACTCGATCGCGCCATGTGATGGTGGACCTGGTTCCCATGTCTGGTGAGCTACTGGTGAATACTCTGCACTGCACATTAGAACTCCTGCATCTGGTGTGTCCTCAAATGGAGTACCTAGACCGGCTTTTACCCCGACAACTATGTGGGTTTTTCCTAGTTTGACTTCTGCTGATCCTTCTGCTTTTTCTAAGAAGCCTGACTTTACTTGGAATTCTCTATAGTCCAGTAGACCTCGTCCATCCATTCTTGTGCCTGCTTCAAGTACCTCTTCTATCTTTTTCCGCTTGAGTCTGGATACTATGTTATTACTCATTCTTCTTTAGCCTCCGCTTCTTCTTCGGCTTCTTCACTTGGTTCCTCTTCGGCGTCTGACTCCGCATCTACCATGCCATATTTCTTCTTGAGTGCCTCGCGCTGGATCTCGTAAACCTGTTTACATCCTTCGATGGCCATGTTGATTGCTTGCTCTGTCTCCTTTGTGGATAGTATTCCGTCCATTTGGAGTAGTGTTACTTCCTCAAGCTTGGGCATATAGGCGACTGGGACATCTGCTTCTCCTTTCTTGTCCTCATAGTCACCGAGGTCTAGTACGATGTGTCCATCCATTTTTCCTGCTGCGCATGATGCGACAAGGTCTTTCATTGGTATCCCTGCGTCTACCAGTGCGACTGCTGCTGCGTTCACTGATGCGCATCGGGTCCCTCCATCTGCTTGAATAATCTCGACATATACATCGATAACGCTTCTTGGGTATCTCTCTAGGAAGAGGGCTGGCTCAATTGCGTTAGTCATTACCATACCGATCTCTGTGTCTCTTCTTGATGGTGCTGGTGATCTTCTTGGATCTACGCTGAATGTGGCCATACGATATCTGACCCTCAAGACTCCCTTGTTGGGCTTGCTTAGTCTTTTAGGGTGCATTTCTCTTGGACCATATACTGCTGCGATGATCTTGTTTCTCCCCATCTCAATATACGCAGAACCATCTGCGTTAGGGATTACACCTGTCTCGATGGTTACAGGCCTGAGCTCGTCTGCTTTTCTCCCGTCAACGCGCTCGAATTTCTTTTTTCTTCTTTTTCTCTTGGTTTTTGTTTTACTCATTTTATTTGCTCCTCTGATTTTTGAGGTATTTTTTCCTCTTTGAGCATATCACTAGTTGAGTGCCAAACACAATTAGTTGCGCTTGTTTTATTACACCTTCAACTGCTGCAAGCTGAAATAACGCTAAGAGATATAAAGAGTTCTTAATCAATACTCAAATATTACTAGTTATTGATAAAGTTGATAAAAAAGTGGTTTAGTTACCAGATTTTATTTCTTTAAAATATTCTTGTATTCTGTTTGTTAATCCAGAGGTGTGAGCTTCCGAATCGATCTTGTTTATAACCTTGACCACTAGCTCCTCATCGTCTCTATTTCTACCGTTTATCAGTATCTTACCGTTTTGTCCAATAGTAACTTGGCAGCGTGTTTCCCTGAGAATCATGTTTATCATGCTTCCCTTTTTTCCGATGAGTCTTGGTATCTTGGATGGTGTGATATTGATTATAAACCCGTCTCTTACCTTACCGAGATCTCGTCCCATTATCGATAATATTGGGGTTCGGCTTCTATCTAGGTCTACAATCTTTGCTACGATTGTGTCTCCTATATCCAATATCTTGGGCATATTTTGGTATGTTCTGTATGGTTTTCCTATTGCATCGTTGATTGTTAGTATCGCGTTTTTCTCTGCATCAATGTCTACCTTCCATTGTCCTAGCTCTATATCTTCTACATTTCCAATTACAAGATCTCCTACAAGAGGGATGAATCCTGCTTCCAGTGCGATTACTGATACTCGATCCTTGTTGTAGTTTACTAGGCCTACCCTAGTTGCATAGACGTTTCCCTCATGTCTATAGGTGTTATCTCCTGTCCTTGCTCTTCCCTCGTAAAGAAGGTCTCCTGGGACAACAATGTCCCTTGTCTCATATTTTGCGCTCATTTCTCTCTCCTCTCTATTTTATTATCTTCGATTGCATGTTTCCCTGTGTATCTTTGCCCAGTGCGTCCATTAGATCCAATTGCATCGCGGCGGGAATCTCCACCACTGCAACCCATGATCCATCATTCTGCCACTCTTCCCGCTTGATGGTGCCGTAGTTCTTTACGGTACCGTAGCTTTTCCCTGTGTATTCTGCGGGTATCTTGAGTGCGATCTGGATATTTTCGCTACTCATGGGTAGTATCGACCTCAATGCTTGAACCACATCCTGCACCTGCTCCTCCGCATCGATGAATGGATCAATATTCAACTTGACATCCTCCATAGCGTTCTCTATGCGCACGGCTGGGTGAGGTAACTTTGTCTTGGGGTCAACGTAGGTCTTTGAGATGATAGTTATGATCTGCTTAAGTTTTTGATCCATCATCTCTTTTCGCTGTTGGGCGTTCAACTGGAACGTGCCCTTTTCGAACATGATTTTTGCGACCTCATATGTGTCGCTGGTCTCGTATATCTTTTCCAGTTTTTCCACTGATGCCTTCTCGCCTTTCCTTGCATCAGTAAAGATGAAGTCAGCCATCAAAACATTGGCAACCTCACCGATCTCTCCTTTCTTATACTTAAGACCCTTATCTGGGTCTACGAGAATCTCGAATTTATCGTCGCCAGTTTGGTGGCGTACAATCGTGAAATCTTTCGCTTTTGCGAATTCCTTCCTAATCATTTCTTGTACACTTACCTAACTGAGATAGCTCTTGATCTCTTCTGATTCTAAACGTTTGAAAACTTTGGTCTCCCTGGGAATTATCGCTACTTTTACTGTTTCCTCGTTTATATCTGAATCAGATGCTACCTTAACTGCTTCTATTGCTAACCTAATTGCTTCCTCTAAAGAAATATCCTCTGAATATTTCTCCTCCAGAAGCTTGTTAGCTTCATCATTCTTTCTTCCGACTGCAACAGCCTTGAATCCACGGTATGCTCCACTTGGATCAGTGGTCAATACTCTAGGTCCTGTCGCGTCTACACCTGCTAGGATCATTGTTACGCCAAATGGCCTTACCCCTGCATGCTGAGTGTATGCTTGGCTCATATCTCCGAGCCTTCTAGCTAGTACCTCAACGTCAACTGCTTCATCATAGAGAAGTTTGTTGCTCTGGCAGTAAACCCGTGCCTGTCCTATGAGTACCCGTGCGTCGCTACTCAGCCCAGATATGGCGCTGGCTAGATGGTCGTCGAGCTGGTATATCTTGCGGAAGTATTCTGGGTCCTCTAATTCACTTTCGGGGGTCTCGTTGGCTGCTATTACTACTCCTTCTGGGCTGGCTACTCCAACTATTGGTGCGCCTCTCTTTACTAGCTCGAGGGCGTACTCGACCTGATATAATCGTCCTTCTGGTGAAAAAATCGTGATGGCCCGGTCGTAGGCTCTTGGCATAAACATATCCATTTTTACTCCTTTTGTTATCTCTCTCTAGTTCTACACGATATAGTTAACACTGAGGTAAAAATGTAATTGAAAAGTTGGCGCCCTGGCCGGGATTCGAACCCGGGATCGTCCGGGTGACAGCCGGACATACTGGGCCTGACTATACTACCAGGGCGCGTAGAACCTATGAATAGTATTTTGGATAATAAAGTTTACGGCTTTTAGAAAATAGAATTAGCTATTATTGCTTCTTGGATGTGAAAATATAGAAGCTGGGTGCTTCTACTTGTATTGTTTGGCGATAAGCATTGTAGCTGTTAGGAAGATATTCGGTAACGCCCTGAGTGTCTCTGTGATGAAATTATCAAGAGTCTTCATGTTATTGGTTTTTACCTTAATTATGGCGTCGTATTCACCGTAGATTACGGCTACTTCTTCGACTTCTTGGTACGCGGTTAGCTTTTCGCAGACCTCGTCTTCTGAACCTGACTTAATGTTCATCATTATGTAAGCTTCAATGCTGTTCATGATGCCTCACATCCCACTTAGGTTGATGGTTTAAATTGTTTCTGGTTTAGAAACTAGGAGCATAGTTCGCCATGATCTTGCCCATCATTGTCAAGCTTACTGGTACTCCTTTGTTGTCCTTGGTGCCCGCGTTGATTAGGTCGGCTTCTCGTAGTCCTCTTAGGTTCCAGCGCACGGTGGATTCTGGTATCTCAAGCTCCTCGCTAAGCTGTTTGATCAGATTCGTGTAGACCTCATCGTCTTCATATCGTGTGGTTAACCAGTGGAGTATGGTTCGCTGTTTCTCTGTTAGCTTTGTACTGGCAGCAGTCATCAACGCCTGCTCTAACTGGTTGAGCTGTCTGCTGTGGCGATGAATGCTTTGTTCGAGTGAGTCTACTCTTTTGATGAGCCTGTTGTAGGCTATCGTGTCTGATGTGGTTTGGCCGAACTCGGTTACCTCTCGTTTTATATCTTTTATTGTTTCGAGAATGTTTCTGAATTCGGGAGTCGGATAGTTTTGGTTTTTAGGCCTGGAGAATATATACACCTGTCATGTTTACACCCCGACGAGCATCTAGAAACATTCGTTGATTTAAAAGGTTTTCCCAGATATCATCTGTTTTCAGTTACAGGGGTCTGTTTTTCTGCATTTTTCACGTATTATTTTTTTGAATTCGTTGAGATTTTCTACTTTATTCTGGGTTAGTCCGAGTTTATTGAATAGTTTCCCTGTTTCGGTCTCTAGTTTGTCAGCGTTTTCGTTGAGGTTTGATGGGTTCTCCAGCAGGTCTGGTAATCCTTGTTTATGGTAGTTTACCGATGATTCGCTTGGGGTATTGAATCTGGTATTAATGCCATGAGAAAGCATCTGGGTTAGCTCATTTTGGATGGTGTATGCTGCAAATGTTGACTTGATTTTATCGCCTTTTCTCTGGGAGGTTTTGATCTTGTTTACGTATTCAATTATCCCCGGGTAATAGTCCCTCAGATTTTCTTTTAGATTGGATGACTCTGTGGCGTCTTCTTGTAGTTTGATGAGGGTTTTTCTTGTATCCTGTGCTAGATTTATGGCTGCTTCCCTGATCTCTTGTTTTTTCATTGAGGAGGCGATGGTTTCCATCTGTTTCTGAAGTTTTTCTGGTCTATGTTTCAGGTCTAGTACTTCTTGGTGGTTTGAGCCCCATCCTGATGAGAAATAGGTTTGATTCGCGTATCCCAGTGCCTCACAACAGTCTATCGTGGTTTTAATTGCCAATGCTCTTGTCCCTGATAAGGTCTCCTCGATGGCGAGCTTCGCGATGCTTACATATACTTCTTGGTAGATATCCAGTGCTTTTTTGATCATGAATGGTTTTTTCTCCGGTCTTCTGTATTCTTCGATCTGTGTCTTGAATGCGTTGAATCTATAAAGATCATCCTCTGATCTGCTCCAGAGTATCTTTGAGTATGCCAGCATGGCTGCAGCTACAGGATAGTGTTCTTTAGCTGATGCTATTCGTTCTAGGCGTTTCCATGAGATTGGCCAGAACTCGTTCCCGATGCCGTTATAGATGAATGAGTTGTAGAGGCAGTCTATTTCGCCTGTTTCTGTTATGTAGGCTAAGTCTAGGTCGCTGGTCTCTGTGAGTTTTCCCCGGGCGTAGCTTCCATATGTGAATATGAGTGCGACTTTTTTGCTGTGGTTTTCTGCTATGTAGTCTATGAATGCTTTGGCGAACTCATCTAGACTGGTCATAGGGTCAATGATATTCGGGTTAGTTAAACGGGTTTCTATTCTTATCTTCAGGTGATTGTGCACTGTTTTCCCGGTTACCATGACGCTTTTTGTCACTATTCAAGACTTGATCTGGGTTGTTCTAGGGCTGGTTTTATGCTTGGAGGCTTGTTTAGGGCTGGGATTGGGGTACCCCCCCTCCCCCCCTACTGTGTGAGGACTGTTTTTAACTGTGAGATGAATAGCTCCGGGTTTTCTGCTCTGCGTTCTTTGATGCGTTTCCATGTTTGGCTGCAGTTCTTGTATTCGATGCATAGATACTCGTGTATCTTGCGGTCTATCTCTTTCTTGTTCTCCTTAGTAGGCTCGATTCCAATCTCAGCGAAAATATCCTTCATGTGTCTAAAGTAACAGGTCATGAAATAATAGTAGAAAAATGATGAATAAAGGTGTATTTACCACTTGTTGCGGTTCTGCTTGATATATTCTCGGAGTCCACCGACCTCTAGAATCTCCATCATGAACTCTGGGACGGGCACAAACTCCAGATCCTTCTCGCCGTTGACGATGATCTTTCCCGCGCTGATATCAATCTCAACGGTGTCCCCTGTCTTGATCTCCTTACTAACATCTGGACATTCAAGGGCTGGTAACCCAAGGTTCGCAGCGTTCCTGTAGAATATCCGTGCGAACCCCTCGGCTATAACCGCTGATACTCCAGAGTACTTCAAGGCTATTGGTGCTTGTTCTCGGCTGCTTCCCAACCCAAAGTTGCGTCCACCAATGATTACGTCTCCGGGCTGTACCTTGTTGACGAAGTCAGGCTCGATTCCCTCCATGGCGTGTTTTCCTATCTCTTCTGGGTCTGTTAATTCTAGGTAGATTCCAGGTAGAATGAAGTCAGTGTTGATATCGTCACCATAGTTCCATGCTTTTCCCTTCATGTCTAGACCTCCCTTGGGTCAGTGATGACCCCATACAATGCGCTGGCAGCCGCAGTAGCTGGACTACTGAGATAAACAAAAGCCTCTGTGCTTCCCTGCCTACCCCTGAAGTTCCTGTTGCTGGTGCTTAGGCTTACCTCTCCCGGCGCTAGTATGCCGTGGTTGCCTCCGAAGCAGACGCTGCAGCTTGGATTACATAGGACTGCTCCAGCGTCCATCAGCTCTGTGATTATTCCTGCCTTGTTGGCTGCCTTGTAGACCTCTGGGCTTGCTGGGGTAGCGATAACCCGGACATCTCGGCTAATCTTCTCGCCACCAAGTATATCTGCTGCAACCTGTAGGTCTTCGAGTCTCCCATTGGTGCATGAGCCGATGAAGACCTGATTTATATTGGTCCCAGTGACCTCAGTCACAGGCTTAACATTATCAACTGCATGTGGGCAAGCAACCTGTGGCTCAAGCGCCGCGCCATCTATCTCAAGGGTCTGCCTGTAAACAGCATCCTTGTCACTATAGACTGGCGTATATTCGTGGTTGACTCGGTTCTTGAGGAAATCGAATGTTTTTTGATCTGGTTCACAGATACCCGCTTTTCCACCAAGCTCAATAGCCATGTTACAGAGGGTCATCCGAGCTCCAATGCTCATCTCACTGATAGTAGAGCCCCTGAACTCCAATGCACAATAGGTGGCACCATCAGCGCCAATCTCCTTGGCAGATTTGAGTATAACATCCTTGCTCATCACCCGATCCCCTAGCTTACCATCAGCTTGAATCTTGATGGTCTCAGGAACCTTGAACCAGAGCTTACCAGTGCCTATGGCTGCACCCATATCGGTGCTCCCAATGCCTGTGGCAAAAGCGCCGAAGGCTCCATGGGTACATGTGTGGCTATCTGCACCAACCATCAACATACCCGGGTAAACATGTCCATTCTCGGGTATGATCTGGTGGCAGACACCGCTGTTGATATCATAGAAATATTTGAGGTTCTGAGCCTTGGCTATCTCCCTGCATTCCTTGTGTAATGTAGCGTTTTGAATATTGGTGGCTGGTGCGATATGATCCAGCAATATTGTGACTTTATCAGGGTCAAAGACCTGTTTGATGTCCATGTCATACATGGCGTGAAACGCCAGCGCCGCTGTTAAAGCCGGCATGAAAGCGAAATCAACCTCAGCCTTCACTATCTCCCCCGGCATAGCTTCTTCTATTCCAGCGTGGCTGGAGAGAATCTTTTGTGCGATAGTACTCATCGTTCTTCCTTCTTATCCAGTAGCCTGTTCATGCCCTTGAGGATCGCCTCAACGCTAGCCATGACAGTATCACCATGGACGCTGCTCGCTGTTATAGTTTTACCGTTCTGTCTGACGCCAACAGTTACATCAGCTACAGCATCAGTTCCACCAGTAATTGCCTTCATCATGAACTTCTCCAACGAGATATCAGCGAAACCACCTACTACGTTTCTGATGGCGCTGATGGCTGAGTCAATGGGTCCATTTCCAACGCCACTACCAGTCATGGGTTTCCCGTCAACCATCAAAGTTACACTAGCTGTTGGTGTGATTGTGTTTCCAGTGACTACCAGCAGTTGCTGTAACTTGACCCGGTCCTCGACCCTTAGATTCATGACATCCTTTGCGATAGCGTAAAGATCGTTGTCCGTCAAGACTTTTCCAGTGTCCCCAATGGATTTCACCCTCCGGGCGATGGTCTTCAACTGGTCTTCAGTGGGTTCAAAACCCATATCTTGGACCATCTTAAAGACACCGTGGCGTCCAGCGTGTTTACCTGCCGCGATTCTTGATTTCTTACCGACGAACTCAGCGTTGATGACCTCATAGTTGCCTCTGAATCCTAGTAAACCGTGTACATGTATGCCTGCTTCATGGGCGAATGCATTATCTCCTACTATGGGGCTGTTGGGTGGATGGTATACGCCGCTTAAACGTTCAACCGTGCTACAGGTCTCAGCGATTTTCTTGTAATTGATACCTGTATCAATACCGTACTGGGCAACCAAGGCAACAGCAACCTGTTCAAGACTAGTATTACCCGCACGTTCACCCAAGCCATTAACACAGACATGAATCTGCTCAGCACCAGCCTCAACCGCGGCTAGACTGGACGCAACAGCCTGACCCATATCATTATGGGCATGGGCACTCAAGGGAGTATCAACCGTGTTCTTCAGCTCCTTGAAGAATTCGTATGTTGCTCTAGGTGTCATTACGCCTACTGTGTCTGGTATGTTGAGCATCTCGGCGCCAGCATCAGTGGCTGCTATACATATTTCCTTCAGGTAATCCATATCCGTTCTAGTGGCATCCTGAGGGCTGTACTCAACTCGTACTCCATGGTCCTTGGCGTACTGGATTCCCTCGATGGTCTGTTTCATGACGTCTTCTCGGGTGGTGTTCATCATGTGTTTGATGTGGAGGTTGCTAGTGCTTATGAAAACGTGAATATATGGTACATCACAGTCAAGTGCACGGTCAATATCACTCTTAAGTGGACGAGCAAGGGCGCAGATGGTGGAATCAAGTCCAAGACCTGCGATCCTTTTGACCGCCTCAGTCTCACCGGGACTAGTAATAGGGAAACCTGCTTCTATCTTGGGTACCCGTAGTTCGTCTAGCTGGCGGGCGATCATGATCTTCTCGTCTATCGTATATGTGACGCCGGGCATCTGCTCGCCGTCTCTTAGGGTGGTGTCGAATATCCAGACTTTTTCCGGTAGGTTTAGCTCGATATTCGGCTTATATGTGCTCATGTAGAACTCGTTATCACTCAATGTGGTGCACCAGTTTTATGACTCATCTCAATAATCGGTTATAAGCGATTTGGGTAACAAGCATTACATATAGTGATGGTTTTTAACATAAAAAAACAAAAAAGGAGGGTTATAGGTTCATGTTCAGCACATCACGCTGAACAAGCAAGTAGATTAAAACCGTGCTTATGATAACCTCTGGGATCATGTATGTCGCGTTATAGACTGCGCTATATACTACAGGGCTCATACCTTCTGGTGCGTATGCTGCAAAGAAGACGACGCCACTGATGAAGTGGCTGACATATCTTCCAGCAAGTGCAATAACAACTCCAACAATTGGTTGTTTCTTGAATAGTCCAGCTAGACCTATCATTCCAAAAGCAAGTGGGTAATCCAAAAACATCCCGACAGGACTGTAGAACCAGCCATCAATTATCATCTGGACAAGTCCATAGATCACTCCAGTTGTTACCCCCACCTTAACATCTCGTCTAAACGAGATCAACAATATTGGCACCATACTTCCAAGAGTTACAGAGCCTCCATATGGAAGCCCCGTCTTAATCACGCTTAGAACAGTAGCGACAGCTATCATAATAGCCATCTCTGCTAAAACCTTTGTATCGAAATTTCCTTTACTCATATCTTTCTTCCTCCGCCAGTATTACCTGGATCAGGTTCAAAGGGTCGACGCGTTTGCGTGCCTCTCAGCCAGACTGCATGTCCAGCTCCCCTTCACAGAAGGAGCCCCGATATCTCGTTATAAAGTTTACCAGAAAACTTTGGTGCAGTAGAGTTATTCTGCCCTTATTATGAGTACACCACATATGCTGCTGGGTTTAATGATTTTTGTGTCAATCTCTTGATTCCCTGGACCAGAGTTCAAAGTACCCTTAGCATCAGATATCTCGTATCCGGCGTTTTCAAGCATCCCTGAGACTTCTCCAAGGGAATATAGTCTAGCATGCTGGAATACTGGGTCTCCTTTTGCTCCTATGTCTCGGTATAGGTCGCCCCAGCTGCTCTCTGTGTTGATGAACAGAACCGATAAACAGGCGTTTTCTTTGGAGTTCTTTTTAATTTCTTTGAATAACCTGACTGGATTGTTGAGAAACTCTAAGACCGTTATCATATAATTGAAACCAATCAAACCTTTTCGCAGTGGAATAGTATCCCCGACACCCAGAACACAGGGAAGGTTTCTTTCCTTGGCTTTCTTGAGCATCTCAACAGATGGGTCAACACAAAGAATCACCCTACCCTCTTTTGTCAGACTCTCAGCGAATACCCCTGTTCCTGCTCCTATCTCTACTCCGAGACCCGTCTTTGGGATCATTTGTTCAACGGCTTCTTTCTCAGCCTGAAACACCTGTTTTCCTTGGGGGTGTTCATACCAGTCATCATAGATACTCGCGACAGTGTTGAAAGCTTCTATCTTATCGCTCAAGGCTTACCATCTTCTTTAACACATCCACCAAGTCTTGGGGAGCATTACCTAGAATCGTCGTAGTAGGCTCTACTCCAAAGTCACCGGGGTGAAGATATGCGTCGTAAAGTGTATCAGCTGTTTTGAGGTGGATTGTTACTGGGCATCCTTCTCCTTCAACTTTTGATGGGAGAACAAGGACCCTCAGCCCAACGTCTTCACACATAGTCTTGACATCGTCGCCGCCCCTGATGTTGACAGCCGCTCTGATAGAACCATCAAGTTTCTGGGCTTCCAGCACTACAGATGCAAGGTATCTTGATGCACCGTAAGCGATTTCTCCACAACTCATAGGCTTTCCCATCGCCTTGATTACCCGTCCACTCAACCCTGCGATATCTTCAGGTATGCATGCGTCTGGTCGAGCGTAGACCATATTCAATCCAACCTCTGGAATTAGCTCAACGAGACCATCAAGCTCAACAAGTTTATCTATAGATGCCCTCAACTTATCACACAGTTCATCTTTCTGAGAGAAGCTGCCATAAATCTCATCCAAGTTAATACGTTCCTGTTTACTAATCAACCGTCCATCAAAGACAAGCCCCTGCTCAGATGTCACCTCTCCAATAATACAACAAGACACATCCATCTCGTTGCACATTTTATTGATTCGGTCAACTGCATCGGGTTCTGCTATTACAATCAAAGAGCCATATGATGGGGCCCTCATGATATCTCCCGGTAGATTTTCTGTCCCAGGATACAGTGTAACATCTTCTGAGGATGCTTCAATTCCGTACCCATTACTGGATGCAACCTCAAAGAGAGACCCCATAACTCCCCCCTCTGAGACATCATGCAATAATTTTACTCCAGAGACCTTTTGCAGAGCCAATATCGCTGGGAGGGGGGTGAAACCCCTCCACATCTCATCTGCCTCAATATCCCTCGACAAAAAGTCCAACCAGACAGCCTCTCCCCCCACCTCGCCAACAAGAAAAACCAAATCCCCAGAATCAATAGTGACAGGGGCTTGAATACTCTCACCTAGACATGTAGCAGTTAACAAGGGGATATCTAACCCATAATATGTGGCAGTCTGTCCAGCGGTAATAGTCACCCCATATTTTCGAGCCTCATCCCCCAGACTATTAACAATAGTTTTCAGCTGCTCTTCTGTGGTTTTCAATGGGAGATAGATGCCGGAGATTAAATGACTGGGTCTACCAAACTTGGAAGCCACATTGCTCGCAGAATAATGAAAAGCGAAAAAACCAAGAGCCTCAAGTGGGACACCGATGCTTGGAGCATGAGCGATAACAGTATTTCCGCTGAGATTTGTAGTTGCACCGTCCAACTCGATGGCTTTCTCAACCGGAATAAATGGTAAGACACTCCTATTGAATACCTCGCGGGTTATCTTTCCGAGTCCAAGCGGTTCAGTCATTCTCGTATCCTCAATACTCGGTTAAATTAACCTATAAACCCCGAGCCTCCTACGAGTCGCTGCTACCACGCCTATCGCTACTGGTATAAACACAACGTCAACTATAGTCGGCAGGACAGTCAATGCGATTCCCCAGCCAAACAGGTACCAGTCCAGCACGAAGAAGCCTAGAGTCTCAAAGATAACACCAACAACCATGGCGATTATCTCCCACCTTGACACAGCTGTGTTTTCAGGCTCTTTTCGGGTTCTTACTAGTACACTGATTAGACCGGCTTCTAATCCACGCACCAGCATGGCGCCGAATACGAAGACTATTGGGAACCCAAAAGTCATCACCTTGTAGCCTGTGCCCAGCATCATGGCCAGCGCAACGATTACAATGGCTGTTATTGGGTTCACCAGTACTCCTAGAGTGTATATCAATACTGGTGATAGATCATACTCTGCCAGTGGCTGTGGCATCGGTATCATTATCAAGTTAGCTAGAGTAGTTAAAGCCGCCATCACGGTTATAAACGCGATTCGTCCCGAGGTTGATCTCAATCTTTCTTCCATTACATCACCTTCGGGGGATGGAATTTTGCTGAGAATCTTTTTCCCTTCGCCAGCATTACCTGGATCAGGTTCCAAGGGTCGCCCATATTGGACCTCTCAGCCGGGTATTCCCAGCTCCCCTCAGTGATTGAAACTGAGTATTAAATATAAAAGTTTTTCAACAGATCGCCAAGGATGTTTCACGAATGATGCAATTTAGATGCGACAATCCCATTAACAGGGTTAGCGCTTATATATTCAGGGCTTCAAGAATTGAGTGAACCATATGGCAATTACTTTGACTACTGACATGATCTTAGGTATCGGCGCAATCCTCGTAGCAGCTGTAGCCATAATAATGTTCCTCAGGGCAACAGGTGGAGTCAACAAGCCAACCCAAGACGAGGAGTCATACGATTCACAACCTACCAGAGTCAAAGTTGAGTCCAAACGAGTAAAAGTTCCAGAGCTCCCCACTGTGACAAAGCGAACAGAAGTTGAACTAGCACGTGTACAGATCAGAACCCTCACGCTGCAACAAGAGATTCTAAGCATGGTGATGAAACGCCTCTTCGAGGCAGAGGATAACGGTGAGATCAACAGGACTGAGCGTGAAAGTCTAAGCAAGAACTATGAGGCTGAGATGCAGCAGGTAACCGAGACTCTCGATAAAGCCGAGCTCATTGTGAGCCTCAACGAGCTGGAAGAGATCAGGACAAACATCATAGATCAATTCCAGCAGACACTCACAGACACTCAGAGCCAGATAGATCTAATAATCAAGGAGCTGAACATCAAACAACCAGAGCCCGAGCCAGAGCCGGAGCCCGAGCCCTCTAAGCCGAAGCCAAGAAGACGTAGACCAAGACCTCAACCACAGGATGAGGAAGCTGAGGAAGAGCCCGAAGACGAGGATGATGAGGAAGAGACTAGGAGACGAAGAGACACTGTCGAGGATCGACTTGATAAGCTTAAACAGGATGTATTGAAAGAGTTAGAAGAGTTAGAGCGTTTGGAGCTGGAACAATGAGTTGGAGACAGGACGCAAAAATCAAGGCAGCCGAGAGAGTAATCGAACATATCACGGATGACATGATTATCGGCATAGGTAGCGGTTCAACCGCTGCAGAAGGCATCAGGCTACTTGGAGACAAAATCAGAAACGGGGAAATTAGGGGTATAAGAGCAGTACCTACCAGTTATCAAGCTATACAGGAAGCAGTTAAAGCCCAGCTACCATTGACCACATTAGACGAGCATCCAGTCCTAGACTTTGGATTTGATGGCGCAGATCAAATAGATCAAGAACTCAATGCAATAAAAGGCGGGGGCGGTGCACTCCTCAGAGAAAAGATAATCGCTAGTTGCTGTAAGGAGTATATTTTGGTAGCGGATCAGACCAAGGTAACTGATGTTCTTGGTAAAGATCAACCTGTGTATCTTGAAGTTCATCCAATGGCTGTTGTTCCTGTCTCTAGAAAGCTGAGAAACATGGGTGCCAAGCCAAATGTTAGGCAGGCTGTTGGTAAACTTGGTCCAGTGGTTACTGATAATGGGAATAACTTGATTGACGCTGATTTTGGTCCTATACACAACCCGGGATACTTGAATGCGAGACTACACTCGGTACAAGGTGTAATGGAAACAGGATTATTCATCGGTTACTGTAGAATTGCCTATATTGGCACTCAGCATGGTGTAAAAACCATGAGCAAGTTCTAAATTCAATCCAAAATTGTAAATAGGCAAGATACTTGAACCATCAACGATGACGTTGACCACAATTCGCAAGGCAAAAATCACTGATGAGGCTAATGTTTTCATATTATTCAGCAAACTATCGTCAAGACAGCGAACAGATCAATATCGAGTAGACCAAGAAACAGGTCATAGCGTTTTCAGGATGGTTATCGAGAACCCTTCTCTGGGGGTTATCTTGGTTGCTGAGGAAGGTGAAGAGATTCTTGGGGTTATATCATTATCATATCCTGTTGCTATTCGTTGCAGTGGACCATATGCCCGAATAGAAGAATATATTGTGGATGAGAAAAGTCGTGGCAAAGGCATCGGTGGTCTGCTTCTGGATGCTGTAATAAATGAGGCTAGAAGCATGGGGTGTTTTGATCTTCAAGTGAATAATCCAAGCGATTTGGGGCGCCCCTTGTATATGAAGAGGTGCTTTGAGGACGGCGGCGAGTATATGCGCCTCAAACTCTGAAATGACAAGTTTTTAGAACCCATCAGATATGCTTAATCTATGTCTTTCGCTGATCTTGTTATCCAAAACGGCCCAGTAATCACCATGGACCCCAATAGGGGCATTGTGGACGCTGTCGCGGTTAAGGATGGGAAAATAGTTGTTGTCGGTAGCAAGCCTGAGGTTAAACGGCTTATCGGGCCAATGACTGAGGTGATTGATCTCGCTGGTAGGGCTTGTACTCCGGGGCTGGTGAATACCCATGATCATTTTCTTGAGCACGGCATCTCCTCGGCTTTTATCGTTGATATCAGATACCCCAAGGCAAAGAGCATCAAAGAGATAACCGAACTACTTGAACAACGAATAAAGGAATCACCCAAGGGTCAATGGGTTCTCGCCCATGTATGGGATGAAACGCTCCTAGAGGAGAAACGATTCCCCACAAAATACGATCTGGACAAGGTAAGCCCAGATAACCCTGTCTACATTAAACGCGTATTCCAGATGGGAGTAGCCAACAGCAAGGCACTCGATTTAGCTGGAATAACTAAAGATACTCCGGACTCAGAGTTCGGGGTAATTGAGAAGGATGAGAACAGTGAAACCACTGGATTGTTGAGGGGTAGGGCTACTCAACTCGTCACTGATATTATTCATTGGAGTCTGGAAGACAAGCTCAAAGCAATAAGACAGGCGTGCAGTGATTATCACTCTGTTGGGTTCACAACTGTTATTGAGCCGGGATTACTGGCGGACGCCATAGAGGCGTTCAGGGAGAGTCATCATAGAGGAGAATTGACTCACAGGGTCCAGATGCAGATAGGGTTCTTGATGAGTCTTGGAGAGACCCAGTGGGCGGTTGACAACTATGTTGTCGGTGGGGATGATATTCTCAGGATAACTGGATTGAAAATGGCTGTGGATGGAGGTGTAGGTCCAAGGACCGCGTTATTCTATCAAGGATATCTAGATAAACCAGACATCTATGGGCACCAGATGGTCTCACAGGAGGAGCTGAACCAGATGGTGGAACTTGGGCACAGGAACGGTTTCCAAGTAGCAATCCACGCCATCGGAGACAAAGCAATAGATGTCAGTATGAATGCCTACGAGTACGCCCAGAAGACTAGCCCAAGACCCGATCCGCGTCATCAGATTGTTCACTGTTACTTCCCTACGGAGAAAGCAAAGAAACAGATAGTTGACTTGGGGGTGATGGTGAACACTCAGACACCGTTCTTCTATTTCCTCGGTGAGAGTTTCCTTGAAGCTATTGGAGAAGATCGTTGTGTGGATTGTATGCCCGTCAAGACCCTATCAGAATTAGGAATACCGGTAGGCATCAGCCATGATGCCACGGTAACCCAGCCTCTTCCAAACATTGGTCTATATGCTTCTGTGACGCGAAAAACAATCAAGGGTAACATACTGGGAACCAAAGAGGCTGTCAATACTGAGACTGCTCTAGAATTCTACACAACATCAGCATCTAAACATTGTTTCATGGAGGACAAGATCGGCAGTATCGAGGTGGGAAAATACGCTGACTTGGCTGTCTGGAACTTCAATCCATTGAATGTTGACTCGAAGAAGCTCAAGGAATGGAAATGCCAAATGACCTTTGTTGATGGAAAAAAGGTTTACACGTCAGAGGGTTGAGACTAGCTGCATCTCACACAGCCTCTTGTATAACACGCTTGATTCCAGTAACTCCTCGTGGGTTCCCTGAGCCTTAACCCTTCCATCATCCAGCAAGATAATCATATCAGAATCACGAACCGTCGAAACCCTGTGGGTCACGATTATTACTGTTCTATTCTTCATCTCGGTCATCAAGGCTTCCTGAATTACAGCTTCAGTGTACGGGTCAACGCTGCTTGTTGCCTCATCGAAAACCAATATCTTAGGGTCAGCTAGTATAGCTCTACCGAGGCAGATTAGCTGTCTCTGCCCAAAGCTGAGGTTGCTACCATGTTCCTTCAGCTCCGTCTGGTACTTGTCTGGCAGTTTCTCTATCATGGCATGGATACCAACTAGATTAGTAACCTGCTCCATCTCCTCATCAGTGGCATCCTCCCTACTGAACTTGAGATTATACTCGATAGTCCCACTGAATAAGAAAGGCTCCTGAAGCACGATTGACACTATTTCCCTCAACTGGTCGAGGCTTAGCTCCTTCAAGTCTATACCATCGATTGTAACGGATCCAGCTGTGGGGTCATAGAACCTACCGATAAGGTTGATTATTGTACTTTTACCTGATCCAGTTGGACCAAACAATGCTATTCTGTTCCCGGGTTCAGCCTTGAAGCTCACGTCGTTGAGTACTTGGATGTCATCAACATAGGTAAAATCTACGTTCTTGACCTCCACCACCCCATGGGGATTATCGATTCTCACAGAATTATCAGCCTCAGATATTTCAGGCTCCTTGTCTAAGATAGTGAATATACGCTCAGCACCGGATATAGCGCTCTGAATATCCCCATAGAACATGCTCAGGCTCTGGATAGGTGTAAAGAAAGAGGAGGTATATGTGCTGAACGCAACCAGTTGACCCAGTGTGGCAATTGATGCAATTACCTCGTTTCCACCTAGGTACCAGATGGCTGCGGTCATTATGCTGGTCAACACGATCACTATACTGGTAAAGGTTACCGAGACTGTCTCAGCCCGTATCTGTGTGAACATATTCTGCTCATTGACCTCATCAAACTCCCGTAGACTTCGATCCTCCTGAGTGAGAGCCTTGGTGACCCGTGCACCATACATCAAGTCCTGTACCTTTCCAGTTAGCGATGCTATGTTTCTCCGAGCAGTTCTCCAGGCTGTGGATATCCACTTCTGGAACAGCCTACTGACAAGCGCCAACAGGGGAGCGATTAATACAGCGATTAAAGTCAGCCTCGTGTTCAAGAACAGCATCATCAGTAAAGATGCGGACGCCATCAAAAGGTCGGCTACAACACCAATTACCCCAGAGGTCATCAGTTTCTTCAACGCCTCAGCATCATTTGTCACTCTTGAGACCAGTCTACCCGTGTTCCCATACTCAAAGAACCGTTGGCTCAGGTTGTTCAGGTGGCTGAAGAAGTCTTCTCTGATATCCGCGATAACTGTGTACCCTAGTTTATCCAAATAGTAGAACTGGAAGGCGCTTACTAGCCACTCAAGTAACCCGAACAACCCGTATAGAGTCGCTGAGACCAGAAGAATAGATGGCAAACTTCCATTTGACAAGGATATGATAAAATCTGCTAGCCATTTTCCATCCGCTGTGGGAGTATCTTGGATGAAATAATCCAGAGTGATCTTGTAGAGATAAGGTCCAGCGAGGTAAACAACCATCTTTGAGAATATCAACGCTAATTCGATGAAAAACAAACCACTCTGCTTGAGAATATAATCACTCATCAGTCTACGCACGATCTGGAAGTCACTATACTGCCGTTCTGTTGACTCCAAGCTACCCACATCATACCTATCAACATACTCCGCCATCACAGGGCACCTCCTTGGAGCTCAAGCGTCTGAGACTCAATTAGCAACTTGTACGTATCACTGGAATCGAAAAGGTCCTCGTGTTTGCCCACTGCCGCTATCCTACCCGAGTCCACGACTACAACCTTGTCAGCAGCCTGACATGTGCTAGCCCTCTGAGTAATAATCAGGGCGGTCCTGCCTTCCAGGAGAGCATCTATTGCTTTTCGAATGAGTTCCTCTGTCTCTGCGTCAACGTTACTGGTTGAGTCGTCAAGTATGAGTATGCTTGGGTCTGTAAGTAAGGTCCGTGCGATGGTCACTCTCTGTCGTTGTCCGCCGCTCAAGGTTACTCCCCGTTCTCCGACAATTGTGTCATATTTGTCTGGGAGTGAGTTTATGAACTCGTGTATCTGGGCTGCCTTGGCTGCTTCAATAACCTCATCCAGTGATGCCTCTGGTTTACCGAACGCGATGTTGTTTCTGATGGTATCTGAGAATACGTAGACATCCTGTAAAACTATACCTACCTGTCTTCTCAGGGACTCCAACGAAGCATCTTTGATATCAAGCCCATCAACAAGAATCCGCCCACGCGTAGCATCATAAAACCTAGGCACCAATTCAGCTAACGTTGTTTTCCCGCTACCAACAAAGCCCATTAACGCGACATTTTCCCCTGATTCAATCCTCAGATTAACATCAGAGAGGACAGCTCCTGATTGATTATACCTGAAATCCACTTCCTCAAAGACTATCTCGCCTTCAAGCTTGGGCAATATAACCGGGTCTTCTTTTTCTGGTACGTCCTCACCTAGGTCAATTACCTCGAAAACCCGTCTCGCGCTGGCTATCGCATCTTGGTAGAACATAATGAGTCGTGCGAACATTCTCATGGGTCCTGCTAGTTGGCTGAAGTAGGTTCCAAACAAAATCATCTCGCCGATTGTGATTGTGCCTGCTATAACCTTCTGTCCACCGTACAGGATAATCAAAGAGACCCCAAAACCCACAACGATATAGGTAGATGGTCTGTACAGTGACTGTATCTTTGATGCCGATAGGCTTGTATCGATATAGTTCTGGTTCTCGACACTGAACCTCTTGTTGAAATGCTCCTCCCTCCCATGAGTCTTGATTAGTTTGTGACCAGTGATCCCCTCAACCAAGACATTATTCATGTCTCCAAACTGGTTCTTAGCCCGGGTTAGATACCCTGTGATCCTGCTACTATACATCCTAGTAGTCAGGAAGATTACTGGCATGGGCGCACAGCAGATCAATGCCAACTGGGAGTCTATGGTATACAGGATGTACAAAGTAAACAAGAACTGCATACCATGCCGGAATATTTCCCGTACCGTCTCACTGTAGAACAAGTCAATATAACCCATATCACTGGTTATTCGACTGATAATCTGTCCACTCATCACCTGATCCAAGTAACTGAAGCTCTTGTGGATCAAAGCCTCATAGAAATCCCTACGCATAACCCGCAGGATATTCTGGCTAAGAGCAGCTCTGAGTGTGATGTGGATAACATGGAATATTCCCCTCACTATAGCGAGGAATACTATAACAAGACAGAGCGAGACCAGCAACTGGTTTTGACTTGTTATATCAAATGTGTTTGTAAGGAAATCTATGAACCAGTGACTCGCCTCAGGAACCGGGACCAAAATGAAGTCAATTATCAGCATAATGATGATGGGAGAGAGGAGCGCAAATATGCCGTGCCTCCCAAACGCCGTAATAATTATCCCCAAAAAAATTCCCATAAACGAACTCATGTATCCTAGAAGCCGTTTGGTTAGCTCCCAGTTAGATGGGTTATACTCCGACAAATCAATCACAATGTACTGGGTATACGTCTATTTAACAAAACTCAACAGAATAACGTTTAAAACGTTGTTGGGATGCATACTGTTTGGTTGCCGGGTTCTCCTAGCCTGGTAGGGAGCTGGCCTGCTAAGTCAGTGCGCGTAATGCGCACATGGGTTCAAATCCCATACCCGGCGCCATATTCTACAATGAAATGATTATTTTATCAGCCTTTTTACTGGTTAACTCGTTAATGTTTATTCTTCCGATGCATATCTTGGCGATGCTTTCAGGCATCAGCTGATTAGCTATTATCTTATCAGGATTTTCATCCAGCTGTCTTATCATTGTGGTTAATGCGTGTTTTTTCTCTTCTAGTTCCTCCACAAAGGAAAATATTCCACTGAACTGGGTGGTATGATACAGGTGATCACAGCTCCCCTGCTGGTATCCGTTATCGATTAATGCTTGCCCCCACACCACGGGATTTGATTTGAGGAAATCGATCTTTTTTCCCTCCCCAGCCGAATGGAAATAAACACAGTTCTTGTCGGGGTCATATCCATGGCTTAGCGTAGCTATGTATGGTTGATTATCCATGCAGAGAGACAATGTGATGTAGTCTGCTTCCAATAATGGTTTCACTAGCTCTTCTGGGTTTGTTACTTCTTTGTCTCTTCGGCGTATATGATAGCTTGGCATAGATATAGTGACGCGCTTTGATTATTTGGTATATCTGCTTAGGGAGATCAAAGTGTCCTTGAATGCTTGTGTGAATTCATTTATCTCCTCATGGGTTATGGTGAATGGAGGGAAGAATCGGAAAGACGATGACGCCTTGTGGAAATCCATCAAATATCCTTTGTCTATCAGCATCCACTGGATAGCATCACCTTGTTCAACATATTCATCACTCAATTGGATTGCCAGTAGTAGTCCCCTGCCTCTTATCTCTGATATTGATGGGAGTTCATCTTTCATTTCCTTGAAGCGTTTGAGGAAATATTCTCCTTTCTCAGCGCATTGCTCCACATAGCCATTCTTTTTGATGTTTTGGATGATCGTAGCTACTGCTCTACCCGATAATGCATCATTCTGGTGTGACTGGACATGGTAGAGTTTTCCCTTGCACATATCCTCAACTCCAGTGGTAGTCACGGTAATACTAACAGGGAAACCACCGCCGATAGCCTTACCCATAGTAAGTATATCTGGAACAACGTTGTCATGTTGATGGGCGAACCATTTACCCGTCTTGGCTGGACTCACAGTCACTTCATTAGATATCAATAGGGCGCCTAGCTTGTCTGCGTATTTTCTGAGATGCTCCCCATACCCAATTTGAGGAACAAATACCCCGGCACCGATAACTGGTTCATAGATAATGGCGGCAATATTCTTGTTGTCTTCTTTAACAAGGTTCTGGAGCACATTAAGACACCTCCAGTTACATCCATCCTCTGACCTGTCCTCACATCGTTCACAGTTTGGGGGAGGAAGAATATGTAATTCACCCGGGTCAGGCAGATAATCAGCATCCCTGCCTGCACCACACAAGGCAAATGTATATGCGGTTGCACCGTAATAGCCCCGTTCATTCACAACCAGCCCAGATTTTCCTGTTGCCGCCCTAGCCATCTTCAGAGCCAGATCCACTGCTTCACTACCAGAATTGAGAAAAGAGACCCTGTTGAGTTCACTTGGAAGGACTTGTTCTAGTTGCCTCATTGTTTCATTGATCTCTTCGGTCCTGAAGGCGGACATTACATTGATTAACCTGCCTATCTGCTCCTGCATGGGTTCAATAAACTCAGGGTTTCCATAACCCAATACATTGCACCAGTAACCAGATTGGAGATCAAGGTAACGTTTGCCCTCCTCATCAAACACATAATTTCCCTCTCCCTTGACCAGCACAGTTGTTCTATGTGGACCAGTTCTCCATAACTGCATCGTGAATCCCTTGATGATACGTTACATCCTATAAATTCTAATGGTTTGGCTCGGTCAATAATCAAGGTTAATGTTTTAGGTGGAGCCCGATTCAGTTTAATGGATAGACTTGAAGGTAGATGATTTCCTCGTCGAGCGCTGGATGAACACATATGAGTACAATGTTGAGGTTAACCTAGCAGAGACCTGCGTTGAGCCCTTCACACTCAAAGAGTACCTTGAATTCGTAGACAGACCTGATTTTTTCGAAGAGTTTCAGGAAAAAACTCTAACCTATGGCTATATTGAGGGATACTCTGAGTTAAGGAAAGGCTTGGCAACCCTATACGCTAACGTTGATCCCGATAATATCTTGGTTACTGGTGGAGCAATAGAAGCAAACTTCAACAGCTTCTACAGCCTCATCGAACCCGGAGAAACTGTAGTAAGCGTTTTTCCCACATATCAGCAGCTATACAGTGTTCCGAAAGGCTTCCTTGCAGACGTGAAATTATTACGACTACGACCTGAGAACAATTGGTTGCCTGATATAGATGAATTGAATGAGTTAGTTGATAAGAAGACCAAGATGATCGTATTGAATAACCCGAATAATCCATGTGGGAGCCTCATTGACACACCTACCCTCAAAGCAATATGCGAAATAGCCGAGGATGCTGAAGCATACGTTCACAGCGATGAGGCATATCGTGGGCTCTACCTAGACCCCAAAGATGAGACTCCTTCAATAGTAGATATCTACGAGAAAGGCATAGCTGTCGGTAGCTTCAGTAAGCCACTGAGCCTGACTGGGCTTCGGCTAGGATGGATCACCAGCAACAGTGATGTCATCTATCAGTGTATGCGTCACAGAGACTATACTACAATCAGCAAGAGCATGCTTGACGAGGAGCTAGCAGCCTTAGCAATGCCCCATCTGGATCGAATATTCGAGAGAAACAATAAGATAGTCAAGGAAAACCACAAGCTACTCGATAACTGGATAAGAAAAGAGCCTAACATCAGCTGGGTGCCTCCCACCGCGGGAAGCGTCGGGTTCATGAAACATCATCTACCTAAGACTGCAGAGGAGATTTGTCTGGATCTGATTAATGAGAAGAGTACATTCCTTGTACCCGGAGACTGTTTCATGCACCCAGATCATATAAGGATAGGATATGGAAACAACAAGGAGACCATCAAGAAAGGGCTTGGAAGGGTCTCTGATTATCTAAACAAATACTGATTTTCTTTTCAACAACTTCTAAGAGACAAGCATTAGCTTCAGGACAAGTAAGTATAAAATAGCATGATCGCCACAGAATTATTGATGCTTATTGTCAATTGATAGAGATACAAAAGAGAAAGAAGAAGCTGTTGAAATGCTGGAGGAGCAGCTCCAAATAGAGGGAAAACTCGTTGGGCTCTACGAGAAACATGAACGAGAGTCTGAGAATAAGGCGATGAAACGGATAATGCAGATGTATAGGCTGGACAGTCAACGTCATATCAACATACTTCAAGCAGCCATAGAGATAATCAAAGGCGAAGAACTATTCATAGAAGACAAGGCACCATTAACTGAGACCTTTAAACAGCATCTTGAACTAGAGAAGAAAGCGCTGGATAACGCCAACAAGATATTGAACAAGATGTGGGTGGAGGAGAACAAGGGGCTCAAGGGATTACTGGAACTCTGGAGAGACGATGAGAGACGCCACCACAAGGGACTAAAAAAATTGACTGAGAAGACCTACTTCAGGTTGGGCAGCAATGATATGGTAGCCATATTCAGGGGAGAGGAGTTCCTTGAGGAACGCTATCGTAAGGCGAAGGAGTTCAAGGCTAAATTGAAAGAGTAATTTTTCTATTTATTGTATTTTTCCGGTTTTTTGTCCTATTTGGGGTTAGCCGATAATATTAAACCCTCAATCAGTATCTATATCAGGGATTCAAAATGAGTATGAAAGATCGTTTCCAAGGAAAGGATTATCTTACCCTCATGGACTGGAAACCAGAAGAGATAAAATATATTCTCGACGTTTCCGCCGACTTTAAACGACAAAGAATGATGAAGCAGCGCCACGAATACCTAGCAGGCAGAACAGTAGCCATGGTGTTCGAGAAGCACAGCACAAGAACCCGCTTCAGCTTCCAAGCAGCCATCGCCCACTTGGGCATGCAGAGCTTTTACAGCACACCCCAGACGATGCAGCTTGCAAGGGGTGAACCTATCAAGGATACAGCTAGGATTCTTGACAGGTACTGTGATGGGCTAGTCATTAGGACATATGGACAGGATGTTGTCGAGGAATACGCTGAGTACATGGATAGCCCAGTAATCAACGCGTTAACCGACCTAACACACCCATGCCAAGGACTAGCCGACATGCTGACCATGCGTGAACACAAAGGCAAACTCAAAGGCTTGAAGGTAGCCTATGTTGGCGACCCATGGAACGTATGCCAGAGCCTCATGGTTGGAAGCAGCCTCATGGGAATGGACATGTATGTAGCAATTCCTAAGGGATGGGCGCCAAACGAGAAGATCATGAAGTTCGCAACCGAAAATGCAGCTGACAGGGGTACACAGATGGTTGTCACTGATGACATAGAGGAAGCATTTACCGGTGCTGATGTCGTCTACGCTAACACATTCCACAGCATGGGACACAAGGACATCGAGGAGAGAAAGAAGGCATTCGCCAAGTATCAGGTCAACGACGAGACACTGGCGATGGCTGATAAACACGCCATCTTTATGCACTGTCTACCCGGCTATCGTGGAGAGGAGATGACTAATAGCGTCATCGAGGGACCACAGAGCGCGGTATTTGATGAGGGTGAGAACAGGATGCATACAGAGAAAGCCGTCTTGGCTCTCTTCCTCCAATAATCTCTTTTTGTTACATACAATTCTTTATTTCACAATTTTTTCTATTGATTAATTATGCGGTTGAATCCCTATGTGATGGTTGGTATCATTGCTTACGGGTTATTGGTCGTATATTGTCCTGTTGACATCGAGCCAATGCCAATTTCACGGCATGGCGACCCTGTTTTTAACTGCAAAAACATTGATGAATTATATAACGCATCAAATCTCATAATCAGAGGAAAACCGACAAACGTTGAGATTTATTATCAAAACGTCCCCCATCAGAAATACACTATAGAGGTTTCAGAAGTTTACAAGGGTGTTTGTACTGATATTATCCATGTTGAGACTTGCAGCTGGGGGTTACTCAATAAGCATCCTCCGAGTTACTCAGAGGCGAAATTAGAGACCTGTGAGGTTCTCCTTTTCTTGACGAAAAGTAGTTACTCTGTGACGGTGATTGATGTTAACCGGGGTTATTTTGTAATAGACGGGGATAACGTAACCAGTATTGGAGTCATCGATGAGGATTTCAAGAGTGTAACCAATGGACTCCATCAGCCTATTGATCTGGCGGATTTCAGGAAAACCTATCTGGAGAGTGAATAGAGTGAAGAAAATTATTGTGGTTTTAATTATGTTTTCTATCTTGTTTCCCCTCGCGGGTCTTGAGTCCAAGTCAAACAGTAGCGACTCAGGGTTACCTAGAGCCATTGATGATCTCTATAACCTCTCTGGGCTGATCATTAGAGGGTCTTTCATCGACTTGGAAGCCGACTCAGATCTGGTTACCATTCATGTAAACGAGGTCTACAAGGGAGAATCAGGTGAATATGTCTCCATTAGGAGGCTGGAGCTTCAGAACCTAGCTCCAATCGAGAATAATGATTGTATTATTTTTCTAGGTTCCTTGGGAAAAATATACACATTAACTTGGGGAACATGCAACGTTTACCATATAGAGGAAGGCTGTGTCTTCAACAACGTAGAGCTCCATAAAGACTCTGAGTCAAAGTTCTCCGTAAACGGGATGGCCCTGAATAAATTCATCGCAGAATACTTGGAACGTTGAACTTACCACTTCATTTATGTGTCAGTCTGTCCCATATGGTTCCGTTTTGAGTTTAATTCAGGGCATCCGAGATAGACTGGGCTTCATGAGGGGAAACCTAACCGTACTCATGATCCGTCAAGTCATAGGGATGTTCTTCAGAAGAATGGTGCTAACCTATGGGAGCCTCTTCATACTTGAGGTTGGAGGAACCAGTGGTCAGATAGGGTTGGTCAACAGCGTTAGACCATTAGCTGGTTTAATTGTTTTTCCTATAGCTGGCTACCTGACTGACAGGATCAGTAGGGTTAAGCTCATCGCCTTAGCTGATATCTTGAGCGGGATCAGCATGGTGCTGTATGTGTTTGCTCCGAGCTGGGAGTGGATTGCCCTTGGCGCTCTTGTTCAGGGATTTATGGTATTCAGTTTTCCACCAACATCTGCAATAATGGCTGATAGCCTAAAGCCAGAGAACCGTGGAATTGGAATCTCCCTCATGACCGGATTGTCCAATGCTGTTGCCTTGCTAAGCCCATACATTGCGGCTTCTGTTCTCGTCATGTATGGCGTCAATTTGGGTATGCGTCTTCTCTACGGATTATTTGGGGTTCAGTATATCGTCTCGGCGCTATTAGTCTATTTCCGATTGGAGGAAACCGGGGAAATTCATTCAATGAGTAGCATGCCCAACGTGGTTACAATATTGAAAGAAACTTACTCTGGGCTTCCTGAGCTTTGGCGGAATATACCTAGAAGTGTGAAAGCGTTGAGCGGCGTCATCTTACTTGGGTTTATCAGCAATGGTATATCTAGCCCCTTTTGGGTCGTCTATGTGACCAAAGTTATTGGGTTATCCGAGGTCAACTGGGGAATTATTCTGGTCTATGAATCAGTTCTAAAAGTAGTACTTACGATACCAAGCGGCATCTTGGCTGATCGCCTAGGAAGAACAAGAACCCTTCTAGGTGCAACAGTAATTTCTCTAATCTCGTTACCCGCATTAATCTTTGCCTCAGATTTCAGAACAGTTCTACTAATCAGGTTAGGAGCAGCCATCGCTGGATCAACTTTCATTCCAGCCAGCTCAGCCCTCATGGCAGATTATACCCCACGAGAAATACGTGGTAAGGTTATGTCTGCTGTTGGGCGTGGTATTGTGCTTGTGGGGGCTGCTGGTGGTGGCACTGGTGGTCCGGGATTAGGGTATTTGTTTGTTATTCCTGTGATGGCTTCGTCGCTAATTGGGGGCGTATTGTATGCCTTGAATCCTGTTTATCCTTGGTATGGTGTGGCATTAGCGTCTCTTCTTCAGATTGTATTGGTGTTTTTCTTTATTCGTGACCCTGAGAAAGCAGAACATTAGGGCTTTTTTACTACAGGGCGTTGTACTATTACAAAGGTTTTTTAGTATAAACTAGTCAATGTCACGGGATACTAGGGAATAGTACCAGGTAGAAAAACTGTGGCGTCGACGTTTAGAACTGTATTCTCGAACAAAAACATACTTGCCATCGGAACAACAAACATGTTGTACCAAGTCTTCAATGGATTATGGGAGCTATGGTGGAGCTTGTACCTACTTACTCCTGTTGCGGAGGGTGGTCTCGGTACACCCGCCATTATT